>Ga0182018_10000020_pt1 | contig 195704 bp, 164 predicted proteins | sample 812P2MmetaG_FD_120490 | JGI IMG/M metagenome (GOLD analysis project Ga0182018, IMG submission 120490) | Permafrost microbial communities from Stordalen Mire, Sweden - 812P2M metaG | ecosystem: Environmental > Terrestrial > Soil > Wetlands > Permafrost | place: Sweden: Stordalen | collected... | reverse complement strand
CGACGTGGTGGCGATTCTCTCGGTGAAGGAAGATTCCGACCTGATTATTGTGAGCCAGAACGGCAAGATCATCCGCATCGAATCGTCCACCATCCGGCAGGTGGGGCGTTCCACGCAAGGCGTGCGGCTGGTCAGCCTGGAGGAAGGCGACAAGGTTGCGGCGGCGTCGGTGATACCGGATACGGAAACCGGAAACGGCGGCGGGCAGGACGACCTGCCACTCCAGTAAACTGGAAGTCGATGGCCACGCTTGTCGAACTCTCGGGTCCGTCGCGCCTGCGGGAGAAGCAGGAGCATCTCTTCGGCCTGCTGCGCGGCATGGGCCGGGTGATTGTGGCATTCTCCGGAGGCGCCGATTCGGCCTACCTGGCGTGGGCCGCCACGCATGTGCTGGGCGGGAACGCCCTGGCCATGACGGCCGATTCGGCGTCGCTGCCCGAATCTCATAAGCGCGATGCCGAGGCCTTCGTGGCGCGGTTCGGTATCGCGCACGAGTACGTCCGCACTCTCGAATTCGAGAACCCGGACTATGTGAAGAACGACCCCAACCGGTGCTTTCATTGCAAGGACGAACTCTTCACGCGGTTGGAGCAGGTGGGCCGGGAGCGCGGGGTGGAGCACACGATCTATGGCGTGAACCTCGACGATCTGGGCGATTACCGTCCCGGGCAGAACGCAGCGAAGAAGCATGACGTGGCCGCACCGCTGGCGGACGCCCGGATGAGCAAGGCGGACATCCGCGAACTTTCCCGGCTGGCCGGCCTGCCTACGTGGGATCGTCCGGCCTCGGCCTGTCTGAGCTCACGAATTCCCTACGGAACGCCGGTCACCGTGGAAACGGTGCGGACGGTGGAGACCGGTGAAGAACGCCTCAAGGAACTCGGGTTTCGCCAGTTCCGGGTACGGTTTCACGGCGAGATCGTCCGCATCGAAATCGCGCCGGAAGAATTGCCCAGAGCGCTCACGCTGGAGATGGCGCAACGGCTCACGGAAGTATTCAAGAGCCTCGGATTTCGTTATGTGACCCTTGACCTGGAAGGCTACCGGCAGGGGTCGCTCAACGAAGTCCTCGGCGACTCCATTCGGAAAGCCACCTAAAAGTCGTCTTCGTCCGTCTTTTTCTTCGATTTGCGGCGAATGAAGATGATGACGATCACGATGAGAAGCAGAACGCCGGCAACCACCCGCACGGTCGTATCGGTCATAGCAACGGAGTATAAAGCATTTCACACGTGGGGCGCCACCCGTCCTTTTTACCGGCAGTTCTTCCCCACTACGCGGATCCGCCGCATGCCTTGCACCGCGGATGTCGAGGCAAATGCAGTTTTGGACGCGAAGTGCATAAATTGCGACAACGCCATGTCAAGGACTCTCGAATCGAGGACGGGAGATCCCGGCCCGCCGGGTTCGGGCCGGCTCTTTGGCGCGTGAGAATAGGTGTTTGCGCCGCAGACGCGAAGCTGGTACTATCGAGTACATGCAGTGGCGGTGTCGCTCCGGCCTGTTCAGTTCCTTTTCCCTTCTTTTTGTTACCTTCTGCGGTACGGGCATGGCCCAGACGCAAACCCAGTCCCACGAACAAATCGCGCGTGAGCGCACGCTTCAGGCCGAGACGTTCGCGCGGGAGAAACTCTCGGCGTGGCAGAAGCGGCTCAATCTACGGGACTGGAATATCTCGGTAGTGATCTCACGCGCCACCGAGTTAAAGCCGAAGACGCTCGGCAATATCCATTGGGATCTCGACAAGAAGACCGCGGTGATCCGCGTTCTGGATCCGGCCGATTATCGTCTCCCCTTTCAAGCGATGCTGGACGATATGGAATTTACCGTGGTTCACGAGTTGATCCATCTCGACATGGCGCCCGTCCTCACCGATCTGCAACGCAATGAGGCCAATCGCCGCGAAGAAGAGTACGCCGTAAATCACGTGGCTGAGGCGCTGCTGAACCTCAATCGCCAGCGGTAGGCCCCTCCGGCGATTGTCCGTTTTCTCATATTGGCAATGCGCCTGCCCTTTCAAACGCAGTCGAGGTGGCGTAGGCCGGCGGCCCGGGTTTTACGGTCCGCCGGCCTCTAGCGCACTCTCACAACTACCGCTGCTGGTTATTCGGCTGCGGCATCGCGCCGATTCCGATCGGCTCACCGGATACCACCATTTCGACTCTGCGGTTCTGCTGCCGCCCGGCATCGGTGCCATTGGACGCTACCGGATCGGCCTTGCCTAATCCAACCGCGGTCAGGCCGGTGGACGCCACACCTTGCGTCGTCAAGTAATCGCGAACGGCGCCGGCGCGCTGTTCCGATAGCTTCATGTTGTAGTCGTCCGTGCCCACGCTGTCGGTGTGGCCTTCCAACTGGATTTTGAGGCCCGGGTAAGCCAACAGAATGCCCGACACCTTGGCGAGCTTTTCCCTCGCTCCGGCTTTCAGCGTGTATTTGTCGAAATCGAACAATACGTCGCTGATGTTGACGATCAGGCCACGCGCCGTCTCACGGGTTTCCAGGATCGCGTTGAACTGCAGACGCAGCCGCTCGCGAAGTTGGGTCTTCTCGGCTTCCGACTGCTGGGCGGCCATGCGCATGCGATCGGCTTCGGCTTTGGAGGCCTGTTGCTGCGCCAGTGCATCCTGGCGGGCGGCATCGGCCATGGCCATTTGCTGGGTTGCCTGCGCGGCGGCTTGCTCGGCATTCATCTTGGCCTGTTCCGCCTGTTGGCGAGCCGTATCGGCCGCCTGGCGAGCCGTATCGGCTGCCTGGCGATCCATTTCGGCCTGTGCGCGGCGTTGCTGATCGAGCTGTGACTGGGCGTTAGCGTCCGCTGCCAGTTTCTCCTGAGCGGCGCGTTCGTTTGCCAACTCCTCGGCGCGCATTTTGCGGATGGTGATGATGCGTGCATCCTCGGCCATCTGGGCCGCTTCCCGCGCGTCGGTCTCGGATTCCTTGCGATCCTTGCTTCCGTTCAGGAAGCCCTCGGCGTTTTGCAGATCGAGGACGGCCTTTTGAAAGGTTTCGGCCGCGTACGTATCGGCGCCGGCCATGCGGGCGATTTCAACCGCGTTTTCCGCCTCGGCAAGCTGCAGGGGTCCTTTCGGGTTTACCTTCACCGTCCGGTACCGGCCGCGATCCACGACGTACTGCCCGCGCTGGAGCAGTTCATACTTGGCGTTCACTTGTTCGATGGTGCCGGCGGTGTCGTCGCGTAAAAAATTCTCGGCGACTACAACATCGCTGGGTTGGGTCACTGCAAAATATGGCTCCGCTGTGACGATCAGGCCGAAGGTCTGAAGGTCGGTGGTGGAATTCAGCTTGGCATGACTGCCTTCCAGCACTACTTCACCCAGGTTCGTGGCGCGGCCTTCGGGCGTGATGCCCCACAGCACGTAGGTCATGTATTCAGGCCCGAACTGCCCGGCGGGAGACAAGTGGTCGAGATAAGTCTCGATCTTGGTCGAGCCCACCTGGCTGTCTACCTTGGCTTCGCCGCGCGCGGCGGGCAAGAGTTCCGTGCCACGGAAGTCGATGTGCGTGGTGCCGGTGCGATGGTGGTAATTCACGGCTTTCGTGGTTCGCGAAACCACGGTGATATGAAAAATCGGCACCGGCTGGCCGCTATTGGCGGGCGTCGGCGGTTGTTGCTGCTGGGTCGGGTTCGGTATTTGCGCCGCAAGAGTTCCGGTGACGAGAAACAGCACAGCGATTGTTTTCATGGATTCCTCCTAATTGAAGGTACTGGCACATGACGTGCCGCTGTATGGAAGATCACGGCAGGCGCGGCATTGACACCGGCATCCGGCTTTGATACAAATCGCGGGCATCGAGGGTGGCCGGTGACGAAAAGAGATCTTGTGGGAATTATCGCAATTGAAGCGGGGTTGACGCGGGTTCAAGCGGCTCGGGCGGTGGAGGCCTTTGTGCAAGGGGTGCAGCGCGGACTGGTGCGGGGAGACCGCGTGACCATCTCGGGCTTTGGGACTTTCGGAGTCTCCCAGCGGAAAGCGCGGCAGGTCCGCAACCCGCGCAGCGGCCACGCCATGGAGATTGCGGCGAAACGCGTGCCACGCTTTGCACCGGGGATGGATCTCAAGTCGGCGATCGTGCAGAAGAAATAGTATTCCAACCCACAACCTACTGTTTACGGCAGATGGCGGTCAGGAAGCGCGCGTCCGGACTTTCGTACTCGCGCATGATTTCGAGGCCCCCATGGTCGTGCAGCAGCCAGCGGAAGGCATCGGGCGCGTAGGTGTATTGGAAGTTGAGACCGATGTGCTCGCCGCGTTGCATGGAGATCTCGCGGCTGGCGATGGTCGCCGAAAGATCGCGTTCGGCGCGGAAGTGCCGCGTGATGAGGTACAGCCCTAAGTGGCGGTCGTCGCGCTTCTGGTTGAAGCGGATCCCGCCCTCCTCTTCCCCAATCCCCACGCTGTTCAGCAACGACCACAGAAAACGCCGCGCCGCCGGATTATCCCGTCGGCCCATGGTCTTTTCCGGGTCATGGATCTCGCCGTCGATGATCAGCCGGTCGCCCGGCTTCATGGCTTGCGCAATGTACCGGATTTCGGCCAACGGATCGAACGCGCCCATGGTGTTGCCGGAGAAGATGAACAGGCGCGGAGGCTCGGCGGCGTCGGCCGCATACACCAGGTGTACCGGACTCGAAATATCAGCCTTGATGCCGACGGTCTCGAAATCCTCGTCCTCCGCCTCGGCGCAGGCCATCTCCAGCATCGCCTGGCTGGCGTCCACGGGGAAGTACAGGCACTCGCTCCCGCAAGCTTTGAGGGATCGCATCAACAAACGGTCGCGCTTGCCGTCGCCGGCGCCGAAGCTGATCACTGGAATCTTATCGCCGAAGTGCTGCGCCAGCGCCTGGCTGCCGCCGGCCAGTTCCTTCCAGCTTTCCCACAGCCCGCCGTAGAGCTCGGCGTGTCCCATTAACGCGGTCCATTCGGCCGCCGACCGCGGGTACCAGAAGAAAAACTTCTCCGGCAGATCGCGAGCCTCCACGGCCTCGGCGAATTCCTGTGTGATGTCGGCTTCGGTCAGTACGACTTCGACTTTCATTTAATTACCCATCTCCAGTCGGTCGCCAACCTGCGTGAGCGGCCGTGTGCAAATTGCCGGCAGGCTGGTTACCAAGCCGCGGCACAGCGGTCAGAGCCCCATAACGTGCATTCCCGCGTCTACAAACAGAATATTGCCCGTCACGCCCCGCGCCAGGTCGCTGGCCAGGAAGACGGCGGCGTCGGCCACTTCCGCGGGGTCGGTATTGCGGCGCAGCGGGTTCCGGCCGGCGCCTTCGAGAATCGCGGAGAACCCCTTGATCGCCCGGGCCGAAGCGGTCTTCACCGGTCCCGCCGAGATGGCGTTGACCCGAACCTTCCGCTCACCCAACTCGCTGGCCAGATACCGCATGGATGCCTCAAGCGCGGCCTTGGCCACTCCCATCACATTGTAGTTGGGAACCACGCGCGTCGAACCCATGTAGGTCAACGTACTCAGCGATCCGCCTTCCGTCATCAGCGGCGCCGCCGCCCGCGCCACCGCCACCAGGGAGTATGCGCTCACGTCCTGCGCCAGCGCGAATCCGGCCCGCGGGGTCTCCAGAAACGGACGCGCCAGATCGTCGCGGTTGGCAAAGGCCAGGCAGTGGATCACTGCGTGGAGCGGCCTGTCCATGGCCCGAAGGCTCTCCGTCAGCGCCGCCAGTTCTTCATCTTTAGTCACGTCGCAGGGCAGGGTAGCCGCCACGTTGAGCCCTTCCGACAGTTCCACGATGGAGTCTTTCTGGCGATCTCCCAGGTATGTCAGGGCGAGTGTGGCGCCCTCCCGGGAAAACGCCTGGGCGATGGAATACGCCAGGCTCCACTTGTTGGCGATACCCAGAATGAGGGCAAATTTGCCCTCCAGCAGTTTAGGCATGAATACCTTAGTTTAAACTAGGGCGCATGGCTCTGAATGCGGGAAGTTCGCTGGGACCCTACCGGATCGTCGATCTTCTGGGGTCCGGGGGCATGGGAGAGGTCTACCGCGCCCGGGATACCCGGCTGGAGCGCGACGTGGCCATCAAGATTCTGCATGCTGACAGCGCCATGGATCCCGACCAACAGCGCCGCTTCGCACTGGAAGCGCGCGCCGCCAGCGGCCTGAACCACCCCAATATTCTGACCGTCCACGACGTCGGCATGGAGGGCGGCATTCCCTATATCGTCTCCGAAGTGGTGGATGGCGTGGCATTGGGCGTGCCGATCGCCAAAGGGCCCATGCCTCTGAAGAAAGTCCTCGACATCGCCATTCAGGTGGCCGGAGGTCTCGCCGCCGCGCACCAGGCGGGCATTGTGCACCGCGATCTGAAGCCCGCCAACATCATGCTGACTCGCGACGGCTTCGCCAAAATCCTGGATTTCGGGCTGGCCAAGAGCATCGCCAAAAAAGACTCCCCGGCATCTCTGCCGCAGGGACCCACGCAGCCCGGTTTCATCGTCGGCACCGCTACCTACATGAGTCCGGAGCAGGTGCGCGGCGACGACCTGGACCACCGCACCGACCAGTTCTCGCTCGGCCTGGTGATCTACGAGATGATCGCCGGCCAGGCGGCGTTCGCCCGATCCAGCGCCATCAATACAATGGCTGCAATCGTGGAGGAGCAGGCCAAGCCGGTAACGGAGTTCAACCCCGCCGTTCCGCTGCCGGTGCGCTGGTTCCTCGAGCGCGTGATGTCCAAGGACCGCGAGGACCGCTACGCCTCCACCGGCGACCTGCAACGCGAACTGCAGACCATCCGCTCCCACCTGGATGACTTTTCCTCTTCAACGCAGCAGGCGGCTCTTCCCCTGACGCCTCTCCGCAGGGTCTGGCGATGGTGGCCGAAGCTGCTGGCTGTGGCCGGTCTGGCGGCGGGCTGCCTGGCTTGGGAAGTCTTTCTGGTCCCCAAGACCATGGTTGACCTGCGCAGCTACCACCTCCGGCCGCTCATCAGCACGGGCGCGCACGAGGCCGAACCGGACTGGTCGGCCGACGGCAAGAGTATGGCCTATACGGCCGATGTCAACGGCGTCCGCCAGGTGTTCGCCCGCGACCTGAGTTCGCCGATGGCCGCCCAAGTCACCAGTTCGGCCGCCGACTGCGATGCGCCGTTCTGGTCTCCGGACGATACCAAGATCTACTATCTCTCGGTCGCCGGCGGTGTTCCGGGCGTCTGGATGGTGGGCTCCGCGGGCGGTTCGCCGGAACTGGTGCAACCCAATGCCTCGGCGGCGGCCATCTCGCCCGACGGCAAGACGCTGGCGTTCCTGCGCTCCGATCCCACCGCCAGCCAACCGCTCGCGCTGTACTTCACCGCGCGCCCCGGCGGGGATGCGCGCGCGTACACCGCATCGCCGTTCGCCTCCGGAAAGTATCAGTCCGGCTACCTGGCGTTCTCGCCCGATGGCAAGAGTTTGGGAGTGTGGCTGGCGCGGTGGGATGGCGCTTCCGATTTCTGGACGCTTCCGTATCCCGCCGGCGCGCCGCGCCTGGCGTTCTCACTCATGCTGGGAACGTACCCATTCAGTTGGATGCCCGATAACCGGCGTCTGGTCTTTGGCGGGAACCTGCCCGGGGCGATCGGCGCCGACCTGTTCATGGCCGACGTCCGAAGCGGCAACATTCGCCAGGTTTCCATGATCACGCGCGACGCCAACCAGCCTTCGGTCTCTCCCGATGGCAAGACCATCGCATTTCAAGCGGCCGAGGACGATTTCGAGATCGTCTCGGTCCCGCTCGACGGCTCGCCCGTGCAGTCTTTGATTTCCACGCGCCGCAATGAATTCGACCCCGCCTGGGCGCCTCCCAACGGCGAACAACTGGCCTTCGTCACCGACCGTACCGGCGCCCAGCAGATCTGGCTGAAGAGCATGCGCGAAGGCTGGGAACGGCCCCTGGTCACCGAAAAGGACTTCGGACAGAGCTGGATTGCCGAATTCCGCGAGCCCAACTTCTCGCCCGACAGACGGCGTATCGCCTACACCGTGGCGGCCGGCGGCGGCCACTCGGTGTACGTGTCCGCCGTGGCCGGCGGCAAGCCTCTTCGCGTTTCTCCCGATTCGACGGACGAAAGTTCTCCCACCTGGAGCGGCGATGGCGCGTGGATCGCGTTTCTACAGAACGTCAACGGCCATTGGAGCCTGGTAAAGGCCCGCTCCGGCGGCGGCGACCGGCCGGTAGTGTTGCGCGATCGCTGTACGCCGACGCACCCCAAGTGGAACCACCACAACAACCAGATCGCCTGCACCACCGCCGAAGGCCTCAGCCTGGTTTCCGACGACGGCAAGGAATCCATCGTGGTGAGCCCCGGCCGCTGGCTGATCTACGGATGGAGCAACGACGACAAGATGCTCTATGGCATCAAGCAACTGGCCGACGGCCGCCGCATGGTGGCCTCCGTGGACCCGGAAACGCGCGTCGAAAAGACTATCGGCGATTTGCCGCTCCCCGTGGCGGCCGAGGTTCGCGCCTTCAGCATGGCGGCCGACGGCAAGAGCTTCGCCACGTCGTTCAGCCGTCCGGGTGGCGATATCTGGGTGCTGCAGGGATTCGAAAAGCCTGGAGTGATGAAACGCATATTCTGAAATGGACCTCACTACACCGCTCACTTACGTCAAGGGAATCGGCCCGGCGCGCGCCGCGATGCTGGAGGCCAAGGGGCTGGTCACAGTAGAGGACCTGCTCGGCTACGTGCCCTTCCGATATGAAGACCGCAGCAATATGAAGACCATCGCGCAGCTTGCGCCGGGTGAAATGGCCACGGTGATGTGCGAGGTGGGCGCTGTCAAAATGTCGGGGTTCAAGCGCCGCAGCCTGGGGCTGTTCGAAGCGCGGTTCACGGACGCGTCGCGATCCCTGCTGATGGGCAAATGGTTCCACGGCGGCTACCTGGCCAACGTATTTTCCGAGGGCATGCGCGTCGCCCTGTACGGCAAAGTGGAGTTCGACAGCTACACCGGCGAGCTGACGATGCTGCACCCCGAGTTCGAAATCCTATCGGGCGACGAAGATGGCGACGCCGCGCTGCATGTAGGCCGCGTCGTCCCCATTTATGAAGGCGCGGGCAAGCTGACCACGCGGGTGCTGCGAGCGGTTACCCATCGCATTCTGGAATCTCTCGATCCGGTGGAAGATCACCTTCCGCCGCATCTCATCGCGCACCTCAAGCTGCCCGATCTGTGGACCGCCATGCGCCAGGTCCACTTTCCGCCTCCGGATTCCGACCTGCGCCTGCTCAATGCATTCCGTTCTCCGGCGCAATTCCGCCTGATCTTCGAAGAATTCTTCTGGCTGGAGTGCGGCGTGGCGCTGAAGCGCTCGAAGGCCCGCACGCTGCCGGGAATCGCGTTCGAGGTGAACGACCGCGTCCGCGAGCGCATCAAAGCGATGCTGCCGTTCAAGCCCACCGGCGCGCAGAAGCGGGTGATGCAGGAAATCGCCGAGGACATGAAGCAGCCGCGTCCCATGAGCCGCCTGCTGCAGGGGGACGTGGGCAGCGGCAAGACCATCGTGGCCGCCGAAGCCGCGGTGATCGCCATCGAAAACGGCTACCAGGTGGCGGTGCTGGCGCCCACCGAAATCCTGGCCGCGCAGCACGGCATGTACTTCAAGCAGATCTTCTCCAAGCTGGGCTATGTCACCTTGCTGCTCACTGGAGGGTTCACCGCGCGCGAGAAGTCGCAGCTCAAGAAACTGATCGCCGAGGGTCTGGCGCACGTGGCCATCGGCACCCACGCGCTGCTGGAGAAGGACGTGGAATTCAGCAAGCTGGGGCTGGCCATCGTCGACGAGCAGCATCGCTTCGGTGTGATGCAGCGCCTAGGCCTGGTGCAGAAGGGCGTTACGCCCGACGTCCTGGTGATGACCGCGACGCCCATCCCGCGGACTCTCGCCATGACGGTCTATGGCGACCTGGATGTCTCCATCATCGACGAGTTGCCGCCCGGCCGGAAACCCATCAAGACCAGCCACGCCACCGCGGACCAAGTGGAGCGGGTCTACAGCTTCCTCAAGCGGCAGATCGACGAAGGCCGCCAGGCGTACGTGGTCTATCCCGTTATCGAAGAATCGGAGACGCAGGCCATGAAGGCGGCGCAGAAGATGTACGAGCATCTGTCGAGCGAGGTCTTCCCGACCCTTTCGGTGGGACTGATGCACGGCCGTCTGGGGTCGAGCGAGAAAGAAGGCGTGATGCAGCGCTTCAAGGAGGGCGCCATCCAGATACTGGTCTCCACCACCGTGATCGAAGTCGGCGTCGACGTGCCCAACGCCAGCGTGATGGTGGTGGAGCAGGCCGAACGGTTCGGGCTGGCGCAGTTGCACCAGTTGCGCGGCCGGGTGGGGCGCGGAGCCGCGCAGAGCTACTGCATCCTGGTGACGGAGAAGATGAACGAGGCGGCTCGCGAGCGGATTCGCACCCTGGTGGAATCGACGGACGGGTTTCATATCGCCGAGATGGATCTGCGTCTGCGCGGCCCCGGCGAATTCTTCGGCACCAAGCAATCGGGATTGCCGGCGCTGCGCATCGCCAATATTTTGCGCGACACGGAGATTCTGGAGATCGCGCGTCGTGAGGCCGTGGACTTCATCGCGAAGCCGCCGACGCCCGAGGATCTGCGGCGCGCGGTGGCCTACATCCGCGACCACTGGCAGCGCCGCTACGGCCTGGTGACGGTGGGCTGATGCGGGTGATCGCTGGAGAGTTCCGATCGCGGCGGCTGAAGAGCGTTCCCGGCGAGGAGACGCGTCCCACGCCCGACCGTCTGCGCGAAGCCCTGTTCAATATTCTGACTCCGCGCATTGAAGGAGCGACATTCGCCGATGCCTATGCCGGCACGGGATCGGTAGGCATTGAAGCGCTCAGCCGCGGGGCCGCGCATGTGCATTTCCTGGAGAAGAACCGTGTTGCGCTGGCGGCGATTCGCGAGAATCTGGAGTCATTGAAGGTCGGGGCGCGCGCTACCGTGGTCGCGGGTCCGGTAGCGCAGACACTCGGGCGGTGTCACGCGGACATCGTCTTCGTGGATCCGCCGTACGACCTGGAAGGCGAGTACATTGCGGTCTTCGCGGCGCTTGCGGCCAGTCCGCCGGTGCTGGCTATTGTGCAGCACTCGGTGCATTTGCCGCTGCCCGCGGCTTCGGGATTGGAACATACGCGGGATGTGCGGCAGGGGGATAATGTACTCAGCTTTTATGTCCCGGCCTGAGAGAATCCGTGCGTTTCTGGCCGCCGCCGTGCTATTGGCCGTTGCCGTCGCCGGGTTGGCGCAACGGTCCGGCGGGACTCGTGTGCCTGAGCGCGAGGATGACGAAGCCCAGTTACCCGTCCGCGAGGCCGAGTACCATTTCATCCGCCTCGAATATACCGACCTGCCGCAGTTTCACCGCGGTTTCGGATTCGCGTCGCGGATGGGGCAGGGATCCGGCTGGTGGATTGTGGATTGGCCCGCCGCGGACAACCACTTCACCCAGGGTGTGCAGCGTCTGACGCGCATCGATGTGGGCGACCCGCGGCATTTCAGCCTCACCGGCAAGCAGTTGTTCGACTATCCCTGGATTTATGCCACGCAGACCGATCGCTGGGACCTGAGCGACGCCGAAATCCTGCGGCTGCGCGAGTACCTGCTGCGCGGGGGATTTCTGGTGACCGACGACTTCTGGCTGGCGGCCGGATGGGAGCGGTTCCGCGCCACCATGGATCGCGTGTTTCCCGGCCGCCCGATTACCGACATCGGGCCTTCCGACTCGGTGATGCACGTGCTCTACGACATCGAGGAAAAGGACCGCACCATTATCCCCGGCTCGCGCCACCTGCGCCGAGCGTACGATGGAACGGTCACGGTGCAGTATCCGGACGGCGCCGTCCCGGCATGGCGCGCCATGTACGACGATCACAATCGGATGATAGTGGCCGCCAACTTTAATACGGATGTTGGTGACGCCTGGGAATTTGCCGATGTCCCTTATTATCCCGAAGCTATGACAGCGCTGGCGTACCGTTATGGGGTCAATTACATCGTGTATTCGATGACGCATTAGTGCAATCCTGCCGACCAAGCGGGTTAACAACCCGCTGCAGGGTAACAATCTGCCCCACTACCGGATCGTGATTCGCTGATCGTGGCCATCGTCTTTCACGCGAATCTCGCGGGAGGATACCGAAAAGACAAACTCGCGTGCGGGGGGATGATAGTCGCCGCCCTGGACACTTACGTCGATCTCGCCGTTCCGGTAACTCACGTTGGTGCGGCGAAACGCGCCCCGCAGATAGGCCGGAGTGGCGCCGTCGTCTTCATACAGCGAAGTGGCGGCCGTACCGTTGGCATCCGGATAGATCCGGAACGAGATCGGATCCGACGGCTTCTCTCCGACCCAGTTCATTTCCGGTCCAAGCGGCAGAATAGCGCCGCCGCGCACGAATAGGGGTATGGTCTCAAGCGGCGCGGAAACACGAATCGTCCGCTCGCCGGCTTGTGGCGCGCCGGTCCAGTAATCGAACCACGTCCCTGCAGGCAGGTAGACCAGACGGCTGGTCGCGCCGGCCTCGGTGACTGGGGCCGCGAGGAGATCGTCTCCCACCATGAACTCGTCGTCGATGGTCAGCGTGTTGGCGTCCGACTGGAAGTTCAACAGCAGCGGGCGGAACAGGGGCACGCCCGTCCGGTGGGCCTCTTCGAGCGTGGTGTACAGGAACGGCAGGAGGCGGTAGCGCAGCTTGAGGTATTTGCGGATGATGTCTTCGTAGTACTTGCCGAAACGCCACGGTTCATGGTCATTGGATTCCAGGTTGGCATGATTCCGAAACAGCGGTGTGAGAAATCCCACCTGGTACCAGCGGGTCAGCAGTTCGGCATTGGTATTTCCGGCAAATCCACCGACGTCGGCGCCGGCAAAGGGCTCGCCGGAGAGTCCCAGGGATTCGAACATAGGCAGACTGAGAGCCAGCGAGGCCCAAGTGGCGGGGGAGTCGCCGGTCCACATGGTGGCGTACTGTTGGATGCCGGCATAGCCGGCCCGCGTGATGACGAAGGGCCGTTCGCCGGGCCGGATCCGCTCCAGACCCTGATAGGTGGCGCGAGCCATCCCCAGCGCGAATACGTTGCGGTTCTTGGCGTAGAGCGAATTCTCTCCGCCATCGTAACTCACGACGTCCGCTTGCGATTGCCCCGATTTATCCACGAAGTCGCTCGGCTCGTTCATGTCGGTCCAGATGCCGGCCACCCCGTTATCGGTGTAGGCGTGGAACAGGTTGCCCCACCAGCGGACCGCGGCGTCAATGGTGTAGTCGACAAAGACGGCATCGCCGGGCCACACTTTACCCACGTACGGCCGGCCATCCTTGCGCTTCAGGAAATAATCTCCGGCTTTTCCCTGGTTGTAGACATAGTAGGAAGCATCCTGCGGAGCCAGTTCCGGATGTTCGGCGGCGTCTCTTGCGCCCGCATCGGGCGGTTGGAACTTCACGCCGGGATCCACGATGGTGACCAGCTTCACGCCTTTCTGCTTCAGTTTGTCGGCCAATGCCTTCGGATTCGGGAATCGCTTCGGATCCCAGGTGAAGTCGCGGTAGCCGTTCATGTAGTGAATATCCAGGTGAATTACGTCCAGGGGAAGATCGTCGGCGCGATAGCGATCGGCCACTTCCTCCACCAGGCGATCCGGATAGTAGCTATAGCGGCTCTGCTGGTGGCCCAGGCTCCAGAGAGGCTGCATCGGCATGTGGCCGGTGAGATCGGCGTACCGCTGCAGAATCTTCTTGATCGACGGACCCTGGAAAAAGTAGTAATTCAGCTCGCCGCCGTCGGCGGCGAATGAGGCGTATTCCTCCGTGGTGGCTCCGAAATCGAAGTGCGTGGCGTAGCTGTTGTCGAAGAAGATGCCGTAGGCCTCGCCGTGCTGCCAGCCGATGTAGAACGGAATGCTCTGGTAGATGGGATCGGTTCCCTCCTTATAAGCATAGGTGTCGCTATTCCACATGGTGAACCGGCCGCGCCGTTTATCCAGGTGGGCGGCTTTCTCGCCCAGGCCGTAGAAATGCTCGTCGAATCCGAGCTTCTTGGCCGCCCCGACCCTGGTGGATTTCGGATCGTACATCATGGGACGCTCATCGGAGTCGATCGCCAGGTGAGTCCGCGGGTCCTCAAAATCGATGAGCAGCGGCGAGCGATGGACCACGATGTCGAGCTCATCGGTGGAGAGCACAATCCGGTCGGCCTGTTCCGCCACCTTCCATCGCGGCGCAGTCCAGGATGTCTTGGCGATGGCCCAGGAGTGCTCCTGCGCCGGTAAGGCTTTCCGGAACGCGGCCCTCACTCGCACCAGGTCGGGCGCCAGCAGTTCGATTCCCACCTCGGATTGGTCCTGGCAGGCGATGGTGACGCCATTCGTGTTCGTCCGAAAGCTCTGCAGGGGTCCGATCGGCTCAAGGCCCTCCAATCCTGCCGCCCCGGCGGCACTTGTCCGGAGCGCACAGCAAGCGAGCAACAACATGGTTCTCATCCGGTTCTCCCGCGCCTGATTATAAGCGGTAGCTGGGGTGGTCTGGGACAAGATGTCCCGGCTTGCCGTCGTAAGTCTCTTGTTGTCTTTGCTGCCCGGCTCCCATCCGGGACATCTTGTCCCGAAGAGGCATTCCGGCAGTTCTCGTGGCAACGAAGAATGGCCTTACTCGTGGCGCAAGGCAATCGCCGGATCCACTCTGCCTGCCCGCCGCGCCGGCAGATAACAGGCCACCCACGAGACGCCGCCCAACAGCCCGACGACAGTCAGCAGCACCGCGGCGTCCATCGGCGCCACACCGAATAGCAAGCTCCGTAATGCTCTGCCCGCCACTCCGGCGATTGCCAGTCCGATGGCCAGTCCGATGAAGCTGAGCCGCAATCCACCGCGCAACGCCTCTCCGATGGCCTGGCGTGGCGAGGCGCCCAAAGCCGCGCGGATGCCGAACTCATGGGTCCGCCGCGCCGTCCGAAACGATACCACGGCGTACAAACCCACCGAAGCGAGCAGCAGGGCGGCCAGCGCGAAGATACGGACGAGGATCGAAATAAAGCGCATCGGACCGGTAAACGACGCCCACTCCTGCTCCATCGTCCGCATCGAAAAGACCGGCAGCCCCGGATCCACCTGATGAATCGCGGCACGCACGGATTGCGCCAGGTGTCCGCCGTCGCCGCGATACCGGATGTGCAGCGTCTTCTGGCCAACTCCCTCGGTGGAATCGGGGAGGAAAACAAAATTCGGGCGCTCCGCGCGACCCATTCCGGCGTAGGAACCGTCGTCGCCGACACCGGAAAAAGGCGCGTTGGGCGCGACGCCGACGACTTCCACGGGTCGATCCCCAAGCCGCATCGAGAATGTCCGCCCGACGGCCGGCTGTCCCGGCCAGAGCGCATCGGCCAGTTTCTGGTTGATCACTGCCATGGGACGAGGGGAGCGAAGGTCGGCGCCCGAGAGATCGCGGCCCGCCAACAGGCGAACCCCCAGCGCGTGCAGATAGTCCGGTCCGACCCGGCTGCCCTGGGTCCGGACAGAACGGCCGGAGCCGACGGCCGTCGCGGGCACTCCCTTCCAACTGTGGCTATCGGGCGGAGCGGCCAGGGCCCACGATACCGAGGTCACCTCCGGAAGCGCGAGCAACCGGCCGCGGATGCTATTCAGGGCCGTCGCGGGTTGCCCGGCGGGGGTAGTGTTGATGGCCGCCAGCAGCAAGTGGTCGCGCGCGATGAGGACATCGGTGTTGTCGATTGCGGCGAGCGCGCGCCACGCGAAACCGCCCGCGGCGGCCAGCACCGCGCACAGCGCCAATTGCGCCACCAACAGCGCGCTGGACACGGAGAGGCCGCGGGCGGCTGCTTCGCCCGAGCCCTTCAAGCGGGGCGCCAAATCCTGGCGCCACAAGTGTACGGCCGGGGCGATGCTGAAGACCAGAGTGCAGAACGCGGCCAGAGCGAGCGCATAGAGGGCCACCGGCCAATCCGGCGTGAGGTCCATCGTGAAACGCGCTCCCGATTCGATGGGCGGCATCAGCGAACCCACGATGCTGGTCACCCACCAGGCCAACAGCAGCGCCGCGCCCGATGCCGCCAGTGAGAGCGTCGCGCCTTCGGCCAACAGAATCCGGACCACCCGCGTCCAGGACGCGCCCAACGCCATGCGCACCGCCATTTCTTTCCGGCGGGCCAGCGCGCGCGTGAGCATGAGGTTGGCCACATTGGCGCAGACAATCGATAGCGTAACCAGCCCGGCCACCAGCAGCAATGTTTCGAACAGCCGGCTCTGCGGCCCGCCCAGCGGACCGAACGCGGCCGATGGATAGGCCGCCAGCAGCACTCGCCGGCCGCGGTTGGCGTCCGGAAAGGCTGCCTCCAGAAGCTTGGACAGCGCGTCGAATTCAGCCTGCGCCTGGGCCAGGGTGGCGGCGGGTTTCAGGCGTCCGACCATGGTGAAGCCGCGGCTCGCGGGATTTCGCAATTCCTCTTCACGGCCCGCAAGACGAAAGTAAGCTTCCAATGGCACGCAGATTTCGAAGTGGGGCGCGACTTCCAGGCCGCGGAATCCGGGAGGTCCGACACCCACCACAGTGGCGGGCCATCCGTCCAGCGTGATGGCGCTTCCGATGACGGTGGAATCGCCATGAAACTGGTTCTGCCAAACGTGCCAGGCGATAATGGCGGCCAGTGGCGCGGCGCCGCGCGCTTCGTTTTCGGTGAAGTCGCGGCCCTTCGATAGTTGGAGTCCGAGAGTTCCGATATAGCTGCCGGTGACCTGGAAACCGCGCAACTGCCATGTGCCATCCGCCAGTCCCAGGGTGAAACGGGCGAATTTGGCGGCGGCGAACGATTGCATGGTCCTGGTGCGGTAGGCATACGCGAGGTGGCTGGGGTAGCTGTTGTTGCCGGGATCGTCGGCGCGGCCGTTGATCGACGCGCCGAAGACCACCAGGCCGCCCGAGCGGACGCCGGGCGCCGGTTTCGACAGAATCCCATGAATCATGGAGTAGATGGCCGTGTTGCCGCCGATGCCCATGGCAATCAGTAAGACCGCCGCCGCGCTGAAGCCCGGGGAACGAGTCAGAATGCGCGCGCCGTAGCGCAGATCGCTGAGCATCTGCTCGATCCGCGTGCGGAGCAATACCGCGACGGACGGTTCGGCTGGCGGACTCTCTCCACCGGTCCAGTCTCCGCCTCCGCCGCCGTGGAGATCGAGCAGGCTCACGTCCGCGATGGGAAGATCTTCGAACTGAATCCGGTTGTCGGGGGATGCGGCGAATTGCTTCCAATGCCGGTGCGCCCAAATCGCCGCGCCGGCGAGGAGTCCGAATACGACGCCGAACGCCACCACGCCGTGCATGGCCCAGAATTCGAGATGGACTCCCATATCGGCGAATAGGAGGAACAGCAGCGCATAGGCTCCCAGCTTAACGTTGATGTTGGCTTTCCCCGGCAGATACGAGCAGGCGAAGGGAATCTTCTGAAACCCGTCGAGCGATCGCGAGACCAGCAGAAGGGCCGCCGCGCTCAGCACGGCGATATGCTCCACCGCGGGCCGCAGCGGCCAGATGGCGATGTACCCCGCGGCCGCGGCGGCGCAGATGGGACCGGCGGCCAACAGGAACACGGATTTCCGGACCGCGCTGAAGTAGTGCGACGGCCGGTGTACCGCCGTCACGCGAAAGATCCAGTTGGCGGGCAGAGCCAGCGGAAGCGCGAATACCGCCCGGGCGCCCATCACCGCGAACACCAGCAGCACCAGGCTTACGATCATCAGCGGCGTATTGGGTTGGCGCCAATCGCTGCGCTGGGGCGCGAGTTCCCACGCCGCGGCGCCGTAGATCAACTCCCGTGAATAGGCCATCGCAATGGCCAGGCCGACGCCGCCATACGCCGCAATCAGCAGGCGATGCTGCCGGCTGCGCGCCAGGGTTCGCGCCGTGAACAGCACGATGGCGCGTTCCACGGGTTGCCCGATCCACCGTCGGGCGAGCCAGCTTCCCCAGCGAGCGGCGGGGCGGGAGCGGTCGGAAGGCGCGATATCGGGCTGTTCGACGATGCGGCGGATGTTGCGCGAATAAGCCAGCGCGAAGCTAACTAGGGCGGCCGTCGCCACAATCGCCAGCGCCCACAGTGCGCGCATGGCCAGCCAGGTGAGACGTGCGTCGTTGGCGCCGCTGAGCCACTGAAGGAGTCCGAAAAACCAGAAGGAGGGCATGCTGCGGAACCACGGTTGGAATTGCGCTGCCGCCAGTTCACGCGCCTCGGGAAACGAGGGCTTCAGAAAGAATACGCCCAGCACCGTGAAGAATGCCGCCAATTGCAGAAAGCCGGAGACGCGCACAAACAGGCGATAGCTCAAGAACTGCGCGGCCACACCTTGTACCGCGAGCATGCCGCAGCAGACGAACAATCCCGCCGCCAGCATGGCCGCCCAATAGGCCAGAAAAGGCCGCAGTACTCCGAGAGCGCCCGTGGCAGGCAGCGCCATGACGGGAATGGCCAGGCCCGTGAAGCAGTTCACCGCCACCACGCTGACGCCTAATGCGATGGCGATGGCGGCGGTCTTGGCCAGGAAGAGGATTCGGGCGCGCACCGGGAGGACGCCGAGAATCAGGCTGTCGCGGCGATCGGGGAATACATTGTTCCAGGCCAGTACAGCGAACAACCCGGCGATGGCCATGGTGGCGGCCACCAGGAATTCTATCTCCTTCCAAGCGCGAACCTCCAGTTGTGCGCGCGAGAGTCGCGAGGTAACAAATTGCCCGGTGACGCTGGCCATGAATGTAAAGCTGAAGGCGGCCAGCATTGCGGCGAACTGGCCCAGCAGTCTCTGGATATCGCCGCGCGAAGAAAGCAACTCCAGGTCCACCATGCGCGCCAGGAAGTCGCGTAGCAGGACGCGGAATTGGCGGCGGGGGTCGGGCAGTCCCAGGGCCATAATCACGCCTCCATCAGTTGGAGCATTTGCTGGGTGATGCCTTCGGTATCCTGCTCGATGGCGAGTTGCGAGAAGATCTCTTCGAGCGTGGGCAGGGACATCAGCGCCCGCAACTGTTCGATGGAATCGTTGGCCACCAGGCGGCCCTTGTGCAGGATCACCACGCGCGAGCAGACGCGCTCCACGGTTTCCAGTTCATGCGAACTGAACAGCACTACCTTGCCGCGCGCCGCCAGTTCGCGGATGACGCTGCGCAGCACCAGCGCGGAATTGACGTCGAGGCCGGAAAATGGCTCGTCGAGAAGAACCAGGCCGGGATTGTGCAAGAGCGCGGCCGCCAGCAGCACCTTCTGCCGCATGCCTTTGGAATACGACGATATCGGCACGTAGCGGTCCTCGTACAAGGAGAGCAGGCGCAGGAAGCCTTCGATCTTTTCCGCCAATGCGCGCTCGGGCAGCCCGCGCAACTGTCCAACCATCTCCAGGTACTCGGCGCCGGTGAGGTGCGGGTAGAGGTGCGGTTCCTCGGGAACATAGCCCAACCGCTGGCGGTACCGGATCCGGTCGCGCGCGATCGGCTCCCCATGAAAGAGAATGTCGCCCTCGGTCGGATCGATGAGTCCCGCGATCATCTTCATCGTGGTGGATTTGCCGGAGCCGTTCGGCCCCAGGTACCCGGTGACTTCGCCGGCGCGCGCCGTGAAGCTGACGTCGCGAACCGCGGCGACTCCGGAGTAACGTTTCGTTACGTGACGTAATTCGAGCATAGGAACTCCCCTGGCCTGATCCGTGAAACGACCGCTCCGTTACCGGAAGCCGTGAATTCGCTTGTGCGTGAACGTCCGGGTCCACAGCGCCAGCAGCACCACCGACAGGATGATGCCGGGAACCAGGCAGACGGTAATGCGCACCAGATCGTCGACGCCGGCATTGGCGCCGGCGCTTCGTGCGCGATTGCGCACCACTTCCCATTGGCCGGAACCGCCTTCGCCGGCCTTCTCGAAAGTCCCGGCCAGCTTGCCGCCGGAGAGCCGGCCGCGGAACAGCATTTCGCCGTCCGGCGTCGCGATACGGAAGCGTACCGCGCCGTACTGTGACTGGAAATCGAGCACGTCGCTGCGCTCGGTCTCGCCGGAATCCGTCGTCAGGAGCGAGCCCAGCCAGCCGCCGCCATTCCGCCCGACTGCCAGTTCGATGGGTGCGGCGGCGCGGGCCGATTGCAAGCTGCCGACCCAATCCCCGCTATAAGAAGCGGTGTCGCTGAAGGACGCGGACTGTTGATTACCGAAGATCAGCAATCCAAAACCACACATGGTCACCTGCAACAATCCGCCGGCCAGCGCGACCGCGATTTTCCAGGAACCCGACCGCAACAGCCACTGCCTTGCCAGAGAGACCAGCCCGTCGAAGAACAGGCGAGCGGCGCCCTCGGTATCCACGGAACTGTCGAAAATCCAGAGCATTTCCGCTGCGAACTCACGCCGGAAAAATGGCGGATGCATCCGGAGCAACGCCTGGTAGAGAAGCCGGGTCATGTGGCGCGCCTTGGCCGCAGATGCTGGCGGGCTTCGCGAATTACGATCTCCAACCGCGCCACTTCGGCGCCCAGGATGTCGCGCCCCAACGGCGCCAGCCGATAATAGCGCCGGCGCGGGTCGTCTCCAGCCGATGGTTTGCGCCCGGCTTCGTGCACGATTCCCTGGGTCATCAACTTCCGCAGGTTGTCATACAGCGTCCCGGGACCGATCTTGTACCGGCCGTCCGATTGCCGCGCGATCTCCTGCATAATGCCATAGCCGTGCCGGTCCTCACTCGCGAGCGACAGCAGAATATGGAGTGCAGCCGGCGATAAAGGGAGGAACGGGCTGAAGTCCTCTATCATTCGCTTTCCGTTATATCGGAAACCGAGTGATCTGTCAAGGGGGCGTTTACCTCGGAATCGAATAATACCCGTTCCGCACTTGAGCCTTGAGGCCGGGCTTCAGAATCTTCACGTTCACCTTGTGAAATTGGGGAACCGGGGATTTCTCCGGAAGAGGGTACCCGAGCGCGTATTGATTGCGCATTTCCTCTTCGATGGCGGCGAAGGCCTTTTCCAGCGTCATCTTTCTGTCGACATGAAACGTGCGCCCGCCGGTCGGCCCCGCCATTAGGTTCAGAACGTGGCGTCCCGTGCCGTAGGCCATGCCTGCGTCTTCGTAATGGATGCCATAGATCGCGGCGTCGGCTTCCTGGGCGGCTTTGATGGCGGCGTCCAGGCTGGCCCGGCTGCCGTTGTCCTCGCCGTCGGTGATGAGCACCATGGCTTTTCGCCCGGGCAGGCTCTTCAATTTTTGGGATGCTACCAGGTTTACGGCATCGCGGAGCAGCGTTCCGCCACGGGCGGGCGGCGCTCCGGACAGCGCATACATGGGACCGGCCCGTTGCTTCAACGCCGTGTCCAGATCGTCGCGGGACGATGTCAGATTCTGCCAGACGATCACATACTGGGCGAAGCCCACCAGCAGTGCACGGTCCCCGGGGCGAAGCACGTTCGAGAAGAATTGGCTGGCGGCGGCCTTTTCGATCTTCAGGATATTGGCAACGCTGCCGCTGACATCCAGCAGAAGGGCCACGGTGAGGGGAGAATTTACCTCGCGGGCGAACTGAGTGATGGTCTGGCGGCGGCCCTCGTCCAGGACCACAAAATCCTGTTTGGAGAGGTCTTTGACGGTTGCGCCGTCCTTGTCGCGTACGGTGCAGAGCAGGTTCACCAGGTCGACATCCACGCGGATGACGGACGGATCCCGCGGCGGGTTGAGATCGATTTGGGTTCCCGCGGACGCGGCCAGCAGGAAAAACCCCATTACGGTCTGAAGTTGGCTGTTTAAGGCCATTTCGAATCCTAAGTGGATAGTACACTGAAAACAGGATGACACTACTCCGGATGGTCAAACGAATCGCACCACTGGCCGGGATGCTGGCGATCGCCATGGCGCAGACCCCGGCGCCAACGCCGCAGACCCCGGCACAAACTCAGCCGCCCGAGGAAGTAATCCGTATCAACGTCAACCTGGTTCAGGTGGACGCGCTGGTCACCGATGCCCAAGGCAATCTGGTGGAAGACCTCAAAGCCGGCGATTTCGAAATCCGCCAGGATGGGAAACCGCAGACCATCACCAATTTCTCCTACATCAGCACCAGGCCCGGCCAGACCGGCGTCCGCACCGCGGCTATCCCCGCCGGCGGCAAGAAGGGTGTCAACAATCCCGCGGCTCCTCCGCCTGTGCCGTTGCGCACCAACCAGGTCCGCCGCACGTTTGCGTTGGTGGTGGACAATCTCGGGCTTGCCGCCGAGAACATTCCCACCATCCGTAAGGCTCTGGATAAGTTTGTCGACCAGGACATGCAGCCCGGCGACCTCGCCGCCGTGATCCTCACCGGTTCCGAAATGGGCGCCCTGCAGCAATTCACCACCGATAAGCGTTTGCTTCACGACGCCATCAACCACATCAGGTACGACAGCCGGTCACGCGTGGGGGTCACTAGTTTCGCGCCGGCCGGGTCGCGCGGCGGAATGCCGGCCGCCGCCGCGGCAGAGCGGCGCAGCGAGATCAATGCCGGCAGCATCTCCGCCATCACCAATGTCGTTAACGGATTGAAAGAGTTGCCCGGCCGCAAGACGGTGGTCCTGTTCACCGAAGACCTTCGCATCATGGCCGGAATGAATGTGGACCCCCGGGCGCAGGAGGGATTGGATCGCCTGGCCGACGCCGCCAGCCGTGCTTCGGTGGTGATCTCCAGCATCGACCCTCGCGGTCTGCAGACGCTCCAACTCACGGCCGCCGACGCGCCTAGGAATCCCAGGGGGGCCAGCAACATTCCGCAGCAGCGCGCCACCCAGATGTTCTTCTCGCAGGACGGGATGGTCCGGCTGGCCGAGGCTACCGGCGGCGAGTTCTTTCACGATACCAACGATATTTCAGGCTCCCTGCACCGCGTGGTGGAAGACTCCAACGGCTACTACCTCATCGGGTACCATCCGGCTGCATCCACGTTCGACCCGAAGACAGGGCGAGCCCTGTTTCATCACGTCACCGTGCGCGTGAAGCGTGCCGGTCTGCAGGTTCGCACGCGTACCGGGTTCCTGGGCAACCCCGAAGACTTGGGGCCCGTCGCGCGCACGCCCCAAGCCGAACTGATCCACGCCATGACGTCGCCGTTCGCATCGGGCGCCATCCACGTCCAACTGACCGCGCTCTTCACCAGCAGCGCCACGGAAGGTTCCGCCATCAACGCCCTGCTCCATATCGACGCCAAAGACCTGAAGTTCGACGACGCGCCCGACGACAAGCACAAGGCCCAGGTCGAGATACTCAGCGCGACTTTCACCGAAGATGGCCAGGTGCAAGACCAGGAGGACAAAGGCTATTCGTTTGCGTTGAACGGGGATCAATACCAGGTGGCGCTGCGCTCCGGGTTGCTCTACGCCATTCACCACACGGTCAAGAAGCCGGGAGGGTACCAGATGCGCGTGGCCCTGCGCGATACAGGCTCGCTCGAGATCGGCTCGGCCAGCCAGTTCATCGAAGTCCCCGATTTGTCCAAGGGCCACCTGGCTTTGTCTTCGATTGAGTTGGAGGAGGCCACCGGCGCCGGCGCGCCTGGGAGCCCGGCGCGGCACGACAATCCTCTGGGCAGCCCCGCTGTCCGCAGCTTCCTGCCCGGGTCGGAAGTGGTCTACGCTTGCCAGATCTTGAATCCGCATTTGGACGCAAACAAGCAGCCGCAACTCGAGATGGAAGTGCGCATCTTCCGCGACGGCGTACAAATCAACGACAGCAAGCCGCGCCCCGTGGAGGCGCGGGAACAGGCCGACGCAGGCCACCCGCTCGCGTCCGGCGAACTCCGTTTGGGGCCCACTATGAAGCCCGGCGACTACGTCCTTCAAGTGATCGTTACCGACAAGATCGCGGAAGAAAAATACAACGTCGCTTCCCAATGGATGGATTTCGAGGTAAGGCAGTAACCGGTACTTACCCATTGTTTCAATCTCCAATTCCCGGTATACTTACTTCCACTTTTCAATATGGACTCCCTGACCTTAGCCATTGTAGTCGTGGGGCTGATCGTTCTGATCGTCCAGGCCGGATCGTGTTTCCTGAAGGCGCAACGGTCTATCGCCGTAGGTTTGGTGGATTTACTGCTGGCGGCGCTCATCGCTTCCACTACCTGGGCGGTGCAATCCGGCCGCATGGTGTTGGCTAAGGACTTCGGCGCCGTAATGGTGCAAGACGGGGCCGGCAAGTGGCTTTTGCGCCTGGCCTTGATCTCGGTCGCGATTCTGCCCGCGGGCAGCCTCGCGAAGCTGCTGCATTTCAAACAGAAACCCCAAAATAAGCATCGGCGCCGCATCTTGCTGATTGCCATCCCGGCTCTCGCGGCCGTCGCCGGTGTTGCGGCCGCCGCTTTTGGCATCGTATCCATTAACCCGGATGAGCCCGGCCCATTACAAGTGTTCCAATATGACATCTGGTGGCCGCCACTGATCCTCTGGTTGACCGCCTGTCTTTCCGCCTCAATCCTGGTGCTCGCCGACGAGTTCGGTCGGCTTGTCTGGGTCTCGTTCGGGGCTGCGTGGACCACCGTCCTGGCTTCCTTCGCCCTGCAGTTTGAGGATCTGCCGGGGCCGTCATCGCGCATTGGTTGGACGGTCGTCTGGCCCCTATCCTTCGCGGTCTGCCTCGGCATCCTCGCCTATAACGTCTGGAACGATCGGCGGACTAAGTTCCGGGTCTTTACGTTGCTGGCGCTGGCCGCGCTGCTCGCCGGTTTCTTGGCCGGTCCGGCCGATCTTCGGGTCTTCCTGGGCATGTTGCCGCTGGCCATGTTCCTTTGGGCAGTGGCCCAGTCCATCGCCGGCTTGATTCGCCGGGGAGACGACGAGACGCCGGGCTCCCACGGCACGCTGCTGCTGCCGCGATGGAACGTGGCCGGTATCGCCATCGGTTTCGCCCTGCCGGTGGTTGCCGTGGCCGTTGCCGATCTCTTCTCGGCCGGTTTCCTGCCACCTTCCGTGGATGTCGTCATCGCTCTGCTCTTCTGGCTGCTCTTTGCCGAAAGACTCGCCGAACACGCCCTGAATCAGTTGCCCCGCCTGTTCGTCGACAATAAGCTTCAGGTGCAGCCCCTGTTCGTGCCGTTCCGCGCCGCCGCCAAGGGGATACGCGCCGCGGCTCCCGCCGTGAATCGCGCGGTGACCTTCATCGCGGGCGGAACGGTGGTCACCAAAATCATCAAGGCCGCCCTTCTGCCATTGCTCATCCTCATGGCGGTCGCCGCGCTCAACGAGGTCTTCAATTACGGGAAGATTGTGGTCAGCTCATTCGTCTGGCTAGGGGACAAAGACGCCAAGGACGACACCGCCGCCGCCCTGGCGCCCGGAATCATCAATGCCCTCGGCAGGCTCCACGACGATCTGCGGGCCGACCTGATCGAAGCCAAACGAAACCAGTCCAGGGACCATCCGGGAGATGTGAGCCTGCTCTCCACCGGCACCGACACCTCTCTCAGTTCGTCGGTGGCGCAGAGCGGCGATTTGGAAATCGGAGGCGTGAAAGTCCCCCTTTCGTTTCTCGCCAGTCCCGTGCAAGTGGCCATGCGCAAGCTGCTCAACGTCGAAGTGATTGACGGCTCCGTGCGCAAGGTCGGCGATGGCGAGTATGTCGTCATCTTCAATTCGAGCCGGGGCAAGAGCTGGGTGGAGACGCTTCACGTTCCCGTCACGACTGCCGCCACAGGTGCTGCCACCCCAGGTACTGCCGCCCCACCAGGCGCTCCGGCAACCGCCCCTCCCGCGCCATCGCCATCATCGCCGCCGTGCGACGATCCGCACTGCGCTTCGCCTCCCGCCGGCCCCGATTCCCTCTCTCAGGGAATCGAGACCATCTCCTTCGACATCGCCAGCGGCGAGCCGGCCTTTCTGGCGCTTGGACTATCTCAGAACGGGCCTGCGGTCGGAAGTTTCCGCGCCGGACTGCGCTCCTGGCATGCCTACCTCGAAAGCGAAGATCCGGCGGACCTGGACAATGCCATCAAGATGTTCCGCGCCGCCGTACGGCTGGACCACGGATTCGCACTGGCCTATTACCGGCTCGGCCTATGTTTGCGGCGCGACGGCCAGCCCGCCGCCGCCATCGACGAATTTCGCGCCAGCTATCAGGCGAATCCAGACTTCGTTCCCGCGGCAACATGGGCGGCGCGCACCTTGTACTCGCTCGATACGCAATACCCTCCGCAACCGGCCGGCTTGCCTCTCCGAGCCAACGCGATGGACCAGAAGGCTGTCTCCGCGCAACGCCGGGAAGCCATGGAAATCTGGAGCCGCCTGGCCGGTCTGGCGCACTCCGGATCTCCCGGCGAGTTTCAGAAGACCTACTATGGGCTCTGCCAGTACGAACTGGACAGCCTGATCACCCAGTATAGAAGCCCGCCGGTGGCCGCCTCCAAACGCGTCTACTTTGTGCCCTATTTCTTCTGCCGGCAGGCCGACGCGATATTTAACCACCTGGCTGCGGCCGACCGCGGAGACCTGGACACGCGAACTCTGCGCGCGGTGGTTCTGAATGAAATCGGCGAAGTCCTCGACCTGCACCGTCAGGAGCGGAAATTGGTTCTGAATGGTTCCAACCCGCGGATTCCCCCGCCGCGCGCCTGCCAAGCCGAGTCGTACCATCCCGCCGACATTCTCTCCAAGGACAAGGAGTGGCCGGTCTACCTGACAGCCGGGCGGACGCGTCAGGCCCTCCGTTATTACCGCCGCAGCCTCGCGCTGGTTCCGGGCGATCCGCGGGTGGAATGCAATGCCGCCATGGCGCAGACCGTTCTCGACCAGGGCGACCCCCGCTTCCTGAGCGCACTGGAAAGCGACGCCACCGTGCGTGACGCCATGGCCGCCGATCTGGAATACAAGGCCCGCGGGGCCCGCAATCCGCAACTGGCCAGCCGCTATTTCGCCATGGCGCTGGAGGAACACGAGAGCGCGCTGAACCTCAACCCGGCCTTCTTCAACGCCCTCAACAACTATGCCTACACGTGTTGGGAATGGTACCTGAGCTTCCGCCGGGGCGCGGCTGCGGACCGGCCCGGGTGGAAAGTGGAAATGGCGGCCGAACTGTATGCCCGGGAAGCCGTCCGGCTGGCCTACGAACGGCAGGATAAGCTGCTGGTAGCCACCGCGCTCGACACCCTCGGGGAAGTGCTCATCGAGAAGGGCCGGTACTCCGAGTCGATTCTGAATCTCGAACGCGCCATCGCCCGTTACGATTTCTGGCCGGCTAGCCACGAGACGCACTGGGATCTTGCCGTGGCCGAGCTTTGCGCCGCCGACCAATCCCGGGGGGACGACCAGAAGGCTCACTTCCAAAAGGCCTATCGGCATTTAGGGGAAGTTCGTCAGGCCGAGCGTACCCAAAGAGGGCAGTTGCAGGAGTGGCGCCCTTTCAATTCCGGCCTCGACCTCGACATGGAGCTTCACGATGACGTTCATGACGCCGTTCATGATGCGACCGATCCCGAGCGCCGCGCCGCCTGCCCCGCCAGCGCTTCCGCCGGGACGGCGCGAGACGCATTCGTCATGCAGGATCCCGAATACTCCGCGGGCCAAGGATGTGGATTGACGGCCGTGACCGCGGTTCTTGAATCCGGGACGGCGATCGTCCCGGCGCCCTATTTCCACGTTTGGGGAGGCAACACCAACGACCGAGTGCCGCTCCAGGCGAACCAACTCCGCTCCATCCAGCTCGACGTCCCCGTCGATCCCAACAGTGGCAGCATACCTTCGGAATACTACGCAGCTTTGGAAATGAAGGAGGGCGGCCCGCTTTCTCAGGTCCGGAGCTTCCACGTGTATCCAGTTACTGAGTGCCAGAAGAACTGGATCAAGCTGACTTTCCGTCCGTCCGCGAACCACCCCAGCGCCCATTAACTCCGCTGTGCTATTCTATTATCCGTACCGAAACGAGATTAAGAGAAGACAAGGAGCATTACCCCTAGAATGGCACTGGCGATTGAACTAAAGCGGCAGATCCTTTCCACCAATCAGCGCCATAAAACCGACACCGGGTCACCAGAAGTACAGATTGCCCTGTTGAGCAAGCGCATCACCATGCTGACAGAGCATTTCAAGACGCATCGCAAGGACCACGGCTCCCGCAAAGGGCTGCTCACTCTGGTCGCGAAGCGCCGCCGGCTTCTGACCTACCTGCGTGATACGGACCCGGAGCGCTACAAGGCAGTTCTGCAACGTTTGGGCATTCGCAAGTAATCCATTTTGCTCGGAAGCGGGCCTGCTTCCAGCTTTATGGCGGGTGCTTCCGACTCATACCAAGTTGGGCTCGGACGGCTGGGGCGTGCAGCTCCGGCGGTTCTGGCTCCTCACCCTGTCAACTCCAGTCTCACACGGTCCTCTCAAAGGACCGATTCGTGATTGGCCCCGACGCGCCCTGAGCGCTTCCGGCCGAGGTTGGAGGTAACGTTAGAAATGTCGCACACAGTTGAAGTTGATTTGGGTGGCCGGAAAATTACCCTGGAAACCGGCAGGATGGCCAAGCAGGCGAACGGCGCCGTTGTCGTTCGCTGCGGAGACTCCGTCGTGCTGGTCAGCGCCTGCATGGCCCACAATCCCAAACCGGGAGCTGGTTTTTTTCCGCTCACCGTGGACTATCGTGAATATACCTATGCCGCCGGTAAGATCCCGGGCGGCTTTATCAAACGCGAGGGACGTCTCTCCGAAAAAGAAGTTCTCACCAGCCGGTTGATCGATCGCCCGGTCCGGCCCTTGTTCCCCGATGGGTTCCTCTATGAAACCCAGATCATCGCCATGGTCCTTTCCGCCGACCCCGAACAGGACCCGAATTCGCTCGCGATCGTCGGCGCCGGCGCGGCGCTGGCCATTTCCGATATTCCGTTCCCCTATGTGCTGGGCGGCGTGCGCGTGGGCATGAAAGACGGCCAATACGTGGCCAATCCTTCTTATACGGAGGGTCGCGAATCCAAGTTGAACATCGTGGTTGCGGCTACCGAAAGCGGCATCGTCATGGTCGAGGCCGGCGCGCAGCAGGTATCCGAGGCCGATGTCCTCGGCGCGATCGAGTTCGGACATGAGTGCTGTAAGAAGATCGCCCTGGGCATCCGTGAGCTGATGAAGCTTGCGGGCAAGCCCAAGCTCGAATTCACCCCGCCAGTTCTGGACCAGGCCATCTACGCCCAGGTTTCCAAAGCGGCCCGCGCCGATCTCACCGACGCCCTCAACACCCAGAAACACGAAAAGCTGGAAAGCTACGCGCTGGTGGATTCCATCAAGAAGCGCATCGTCGAGGCCGCGGCCGAGGACCAACGCGAAGCCGCCGCCAAGTGTTACGACGCGCTCAAAGAGAGCATCTTCCGCGATGAAATGCTGGGGAAACGGCGCCGTCCGGATGGCCGCGCCATGGACGAAGTCCGGAAGATCACCATCGAAACCGGAGTTCTGCCGCGTACCCACGGCTCGGCTCTATTCACCCGCGGCGAAACGCAGGCCCTGGTCACCGTCACGCTCGGCACCAAGGAAGACGAACAGCGCATTGAGCTGTTGGAGCCCGGCGAGGCCTCCAAACGCTTCATGCTGCACTACAATTTTCCGCCCTTCAGCGTGGGAGAAACCGGCTTCATGCGCGGTCCCGGCCGCCGCGAAATCGGCCACGGCGCACTGGCCGAGCGCGCCCTGACGGCGCTCATTCCCACCGAAGATAAGTTCCCCTATACCATGCGCGTGGTCAGCGACATTCTGGAATCCAACGGGTCCAGTTCCATGGCCACCGTGTGCGGCGCCTCTCTGGCGCTCATGGAAGCCGGCGCTCCGCTCTCCGACCACGTGGGCGGCATCGCCATGGGCCTGGTGATGGAGGGTGACAAGTACGCCATCCTCACCGACATCGCCGGCGCCGAAGACCACTACGGCGACATGGATTTCAAAGTCGCCGGCACCCGCGAAGGCATCACCGGCCTGCAGATGGATATCAAGATCCCCAACGTGACCACAAAGGTTATGAAGGAAGCGCTCGATCAGGCGCGCGCCGGCCGTCTCTTCATTCTCGACAAGATGTACGCCGCCCTGGAGAAAGCCAATACCGCCATCTCGCAATACGCGCCGCGCATTTACACCCTGCACATTCCGACCGATAAGATCCGCGACGTGATTGGACCGGGCGGCAAGGTGATCCGCGGGATCATCGAGCAGACCGGCGTCAAGATCGATGTCGAGGACGATGGCACCATCCATGTCGCTTCGGCCGACGAGGCTTCGGCGAACAAGGCGATCCAGATCATCAGCGATCTCACCGCCACGGCGGAAATCGGCAAGACGTATCTGGGCACGGTCGTCCGCCTGGTGGATTTCGGAGCGTTTGTCGAAATCTTCCCCGGCACCGACGGCCTGTTGCACATCAGTGAAATCGCCGAAAACCGGATTCGCGACGTGCGTGATGAGTTGAAGGAAGGCGACCAGATCCTGGTGAAGGTGCTGGCGCTCGAGGGCAATAAGATCAAGCTCAGCCGCAAGGCCGTTTTGAAAGAACAGCGCGAAAAGCTGGCCAAGCAACCCACCAAGTAGGCGGGCAATCGGCAGCAGTCGGAATGGCGGTGGCTTCGGGGCTACCGCCATTTTTGATTTTTGGGGCTCCCGTTCCCGGATTGGCTGACAGCGGATGTATATTCGAAGTAGATACATATGCGAAATGAAACGACGGTTTCAAAATGGGGAAATAGCTTGGCTGTCCGGATTCCGCGGGCGATTGCCAAACAGGCTAGCCTCAGTGAGGGAGACTGCGTTGAGCTGGCCCTGGGCAGCGATGGCGGCATCGTCATGCGTCCAACCCGGCGCAGGCATGAACTGCCGGAGTTAGTCTCTGGGATCACCCCCAAGAATCGTCACCGGGCGACAGAGTGGGGACGTCCACAAGGCGGGGAGTCCTGGTGAGGGCCGCGTTCGTTGCGGAAGCCGGATTTCCCGCGGCATCTGGCCGCGCTGCGCAAGCAGCAGGGGCTTACGCAGCAGGCTCTTGCCGAGAGGGTTGGGGGAGGGCGGCACTTCGCAACCCATGCTGGACGTCATTCGGAAGCTGGCAACTGCTCTCAGCGTGAGTGCGGATCTGTTACTTTTCGGCAAGGACGAAGGGGTCTCGCGATGCGACGCCGAAGAGAAGCGGGTGATCCGCTCGCTGCTGGAAGGCATGATTTTGAAGCATGAGGCGCGGCGGTGGTCATCGGGTGTGCACAATGGGAAGGGGAAATAACTATGGCTCTCGATTTTGTGCAGGAACGGCAGCAGGCCCACGCCTACCTGGACCGTCTGCCGCCGGAGCAGTTGAGCGCCGTGAGGGGATTGCTGGAAACGATGCTGGACCCGGTGTCGCGGGCATTGGCGAACGCACCGGTTGAGGACGAGGAGATCAGCGAGGAAGAAGAGCGCGCGGTGGCCGCATCGCGCGAATGGTTGAAGCATAACAAGCCCATTCCGCACGAGGAAGTGCTGGCCGAATTCGGCCTCACGATGGATGACTTCGAGAGAATGGGCCGTGAGCCGATACCGCCGGAACCGAACGGGTCGGACCGGTAACCATGGCGAAGAAGATTACCTGGACCGATCCGGCGAAAGCTGATGTGCGTGCCATCGATCAGCCGGCGGCGATTCGCATCCTGCGTGGGCTGGCGCGCTTCATCGCCACCGAGGAAGGCGACGTCAAACAACTCCAGGATGTCGACCCGCCGGAATACCGACTGCGCGTCGGCAAGTACCGGATTCGGATTTACGATCACGGCGAGACGATCGAGATTCTTGCCGTCAGGCACCGGTCCGAAGCGTATCGCTCCTGAAGTGGCGACGTGTCACCCCTTCCGCCGATGCGAAGCATCGTCTTCTTCTCGATTTTTCCGCACACCGGCTGGTGACGGTCTCACTCCGGGAGCGGGCGATCGAGACTCTCCAAAACTAGGCCGTTATCGAGTCCAGTCCTGCCTCCGCGGTCGGCCCAGCGATAGGATAGCTCGGATTTCGTCGCTGCCCGGCCCGCCTTTGCAAGCCGAAAGTCGCCCCGGTCGACGATCTGTCCGGAGTAGCCGTTCCACGCTCATGTGCCGCGCTTCAAAGTAATCGAGGCCAGTTTCGGCGTCGCGTTCTTTGCCGGTGAACTCAGTGGGCGCTCTTGCGAAGCCTTGCATATAGTTCGCAACCTAGGTAGCACGCTGCCGACCAAAAGACAAAATTCAACAATGGCGCGACAACGAAGAAGCCAAGATTGTGGACCCCAAAAAGCGGGCGCGATACCAGCACGCCAGGACCAGTGAGAACGGAAAGAGCCTCCTCAATTGCGCCCTGGTCGTTTCCTGGTTGGCTTGAGAGTTCGATCAGGAGGATCGGGGCAACTGTCAATATCAGTCCCAAAGCCGCGCACAACCAGACCCGCCCCTTGGTCACTGGTTCTCCTCGTTCTGCTTCTCCTTTTGCTCTTCCTGCTTTTGCTTTCTCGCCTCGTCTAGTCGCTTCTGATACATCTGGTAGATTCTCAACGCCTCCAGCCGCGCCTCGTATTCAGCCTCCCCATTTGCGAAGGGCTTCGACTCGCCCCAGACGTGCCGCGCCAATTGGCCAGATGTCTCATGGCCGCTCCACGGCTGTGATCCTGAGTGAGTGGGAGAGTAGGAATCGGTTCCGGCATGGATCGCTTCTCCCAGGTGGAAGAGCGAATCATAGGCATAGGGGTCCGCGTATTGTGCACCATTGACGCTGTTCCAAACCACTCCGGGGTGGTCGCCTTCGGCGGATATCTGCGCCTGGACCGCCAGATTGACTTGATCGGAGACGAACCCAAGAGTTTCGGCGTGCGCGTCTTCCGCCGACTGGCTAGTGAGCGCATTGCTCATTCCGTGCTGGTACGCATGAGCAGCATCCTGGTTTTCCCCTCGATCAACGTATGCACTAGCGAACTGGAGGATCCTTCGGTCGCCCCGGTCAAGTATCCGTCCAAACGCGGCATCAATGATTTCGTTGTGGATCCAAAACGGCCATTTACCATCCGGATCGACATACGACAGCGGACGGTTGCCGACGTACGAGTATTTGTTCCAGAGTTGAGGATCGGCGATCTGCCGGTTAATGACAACAGAATCTGGGCTGGTGAACCTCCCCTGCGCCGAACTCATGTACCTTGCTCCGAAGAAATCGAGGCCCGTTTCGGTATCCCGTTCATTGCCGGCTTTCCGCGCCCCTACTGTTTCCCCGGCCGCTTTGTGCCATCCGGTTCCGACGTCCCGCCGCTCGGAGCCTTCACCCCGCTCGCTCCCGCCGCGCCGATCGTGATCTCGACCGGTGCGCTATCCTGCGCCGTCGCCAGCGAGCGGACCTCTACAACTTGCGTGCCCGCCAGAATCGTCGGCGGTACCTGCGCCTGAATCTGACCGCTTGAGGTGATCAACAGCGGAGCCGAGATGTCGCCGAACGTCACGCACGACCCGCCCAATACCGTGGGCGGCGGTACCGCCGTGGCCTTCGCCGTCGATGCCAGATTCTGCCCGTTGATGGTGATGAACGATCCCGGCTGGATGTTCGTCGACCCATCGACGGAATTCACAATGCCCTTGGTCGCGTCGATCACAGGCTGCGTGGCCGAGCTCGTCTGCTGCAATGAGATCACGCTCAGCCCCGAAATCGTCAGCGCGTACGCCGTGGCGCCGGCCGAATCCACCACCATGTTCCTCGCAGTCGTGTTGTAACGCGTCGTGCCCAGAATGGTCACCAGCGGCTGCTCCGGAACCACGCCCACCAGGCTGTCGGTCCCATTGGCGATATTCACCAGCTCCAGCGTGGTTCGCGGATCGTCGGTAGTGGTGGCCGTGATGCTGGTCCGGATCGGGGTGGTCAGCCGCAGAAACGAACTGGAGTTCAACGGAGCCACCGCCGCCACGTTGCGCGTCGGCGTGATGGCGCCCGCGGTGCTCGGCACAAAGGACCCGCCGATGTTGGTCAGCGAGGAACTGAGGATGTCCCCATCCACCAGGTAGTAGGCGCCGCCCGGACCCGCGCCCAACGGCCCATAGTAGCCCTGGATCGCCGTGGTCGTGGAAGTATTGAGGAACCGGGTCGTTACGTAGGTGTCCTGCTCCGCATTGTAAAGGTAGGCGTGCCCGTCACCCGACAGAGTCAGGACGAAATCGTCGGCGGGCGTCGAGATCATGCCGAAATCCGGCGCCGTGCCTGTCAGCGTCGCCGGAATCACCGTGCTCGCGGGGCGGGGAATCGCCGTGTTATTGACCACCTCCCACGATGTGCCGCTGGACATCTCGAACTGCAGCCCGAACAGACCCATCGCCAGCGTCCGCGGGTAGATCACGGCCGACGTGCCGTTGCGCGGCGTGGGCGGGAAGGCTATGCTGCCCACCACCTGCTGCAGGTTCAAATCCACAATGCCGATTGATTCGCCGCCGGTGTTCCCCACGTACAACGTGTTTCCGTCGCTCGCCATGGCCATCTGATGCGGCAGTTGCCCCACCGGAATCGGAGTCAGGAACTGCTGCCCGGCGGTGTCGAAGACCTCGATCCGGTTGAACCCCGAATTCGTGATGTACAACAGGTTGCGGGTCTCATCCAGCAGCAGGTCCTGCAGCCCTTCGTTGCCGGTAGTGGCCGGCTGCGTGGGGTTGGCGCCGCCAGCGTTGAGATTGGGCGTGGTCGGGACGGGGAAAATCAAGCCGCGCTGGTCCGGCTGACGGTAGTTCATGTACACGCGAACGGCGCTGGGCAGGTTGATGGCCTGCGGCGAAGCCAGCGTCACCGTAAATGGCGTGCCCGACACCGCTGTGACGCCCGTGCCGCCCGACCAGATATTCGTGCCGGCCTGCCGCGTGATGCCCGTGCGGCCCGGCTCCATGGTGAAGGTGATGCTGGACGGCGCCAGGCCGCTCGACTGCTGGTAGATCAGCGCCGCGTTATTCGTCGAAGCGACGGTATACGTGAGATTCCCCTGGCCCGCATTGTTGACGTTCAGCGTGCCGCTAGCCAGTCCGAGATTGCAATCGTCCATCGAGAGAAATACCGTGTTGGTCGCCGGCGTCAGGATCGGATAGGTGTACAGGTTCCCTAATGGCAGGTGCAGCAGCCCCGAATCGGAAAGGCCCCAGGCTTCCGACCCGTCGGCCTTCATCACCATCTTGGCGACGATGCTCTCCGGAAGGTTGATCCCCAGGCGGATTCCCAGATTCGCCGGATCGTTCACCAGCATGGTGGAGGCCTGCGTCGCGACCGGCGGATTGGCCACCGGCGCCGTGTTGAACGCGGCATAGATCGCCGAACCGTCCGGCGCAAAGATGCTGCCGCCCACGTTCTGTTGCGTGTTGAAGGCGTTGGCGAACGGAAACGGCGCGTTGGCGTTGTTCTCGGCCGCGATTACCGCCAGCGTGGTGATGTCCATCAGGCTCAATCCCGACATGAATTTCGATCCGTCCGGCGCCATCGAAAGCACCGACGATGCGCCCGATATGGTGCGGTTGCGCAGCACGATCCCCGACGCCACTTCATACACGAACAGGTATGTACTGGAGTTGGTCGGCGTGATCACGCCCACGATGTAGCTTCCGTCGGGAGTGCGCAGCAGTTTGCTCGCGAACGTCGTAATGGGCCGCGGCAGCGTGGTTGGCGGAATCGGCGCTGGAGCGGTTGGCAGCGCGGGTACCGCGACCAGCTGAAGTTGCGCGGAACCGGTCTGCGTCTGGTCGAAGATCGCCAGGTTCCCCGTCGGCACGCCGCTCACCACGGTCCCGTTCAGGCTCACCAGCGCCCGTCCATCGGAACCGACCTCCACGCCCTGCGGCGCCGAAGGCAGCACCACGGTCTGCGACACGCGCTCCACGTTGAGATCGATCACGTTCAGCGACGATGTTCCCGACGAGGTTACGTACAACCACCGGCTGTCCATACTCATCGCGCCCGCTAACGGACCCGCCCCCACCGAGATGTTCCCGACGATCTGATTCGACGTGTAGTCCAACACGTAGACCAGGTTGGTGGTGTTATTGACCAGATAGAGAACGTGCCGCGATTCGTCCAGCACCACATCCGACGGAGTGCCGCCCGCCAGCGCGATGACATCGCCGAACGTGGCCCCGGTGGTCTGCTGTCCGCGCGCCGCCGATAGCCCGAACGCCAGCACCGCTAGCGCCAATCGCGTGAGACCCGGCCGATAATTACACCCGTAGCGCACGTACACCCTTCCTCCGGACGCGGTGTGAACACTTCATAGTACACCTAATAAACCTGGGGACAGACACGCCACGTTTCCCTGTTTTCGGGCGTCGCCGGCCCAGACCAGGGACGGGGCTTCCCAGAGCCCGCGTCAGGCTGCGGCCAGCCGGGTTTGCGGATAAGTACTGGAATATGAGTACGGCCGTCTGAAAAAACTGGGAAACGTGGCGTCTGTCCCCAGGTTTACGCCAGGCTTACGGCCGGGCCAGCCGGCGCCTCAATTCAGCGGAATCTCGAAATACACCAACACCCTGCCGCTGCCGGCTTCCGCCAACCCGCTGATGTATACGGTCGATCCCGGCTGCAAGCCCGTGTTGAAATAGAAAAATCCGCTGGCCGTGTTGCCCGCCGGCAACATTTCCGCCGCGAACGCCCGCCCCTCGATCTCCCACACATCCAGGGGATTCTTCTTGCGAATCCGTATCGGACCTACCTGCGGTTGGGAACTCGGGTCGTTCGGCCCAATCACAAACTTTACCTCTTTGGGCGGAGTGGCGAGCGCCCGATTGCCGTGAGGCCCCACATATTCCACCCGTATATTCCGCAGGAGGATGGCTTTCGAGCCATCGTTCCGGATCGCCACCAGCACCGGCAGCACTCCATACTGGTAGGGCGCCAGTTTGTCGAACGCCAGTTTTACCTTGTCGCCCGATACATAAGGATCCACTCCGATGGTCAGTTGCTCCACGGTCTGTTTGTGCGGCATATCGGCCGCGGCAGGCGCTTGGAAGCTTGCCTTGTCCGCGGCAAACGCCGCGGCTATACTCATAAAAAGAGCCAAACGTTTGAAAATAAAAGGCATCTATTTCCTCTACCGGCTCCTTCAGATTTTGGCGCTACCTGTAGTCTTATTCTATTTCTTCTGGCGCGGGCTGAAGAATCGCGGTTACTGGCGCTCGCTGGCCCAGCGGCTTGGCTTTCTTCCCCGCTCCTTTAAACAGACCGGTCCTGGAGCCATCTGGTTGCATGCAGTTTCAGTCGGCGAAGTGCTCTCGTCGCTGGAATTCCTGAGCCGTCTTCGGGAACAGTGCCCGCGCAGCCCCATCTTCGTATCCACCACCACCCTGGCCGGACGCGCGACCGCCGGCGGGAAACTCCGCGGTCTTGTCGACGGCGTCTTCTACGCCCCGGTGGATTATGCCGGCCCGGTCCGCCGCGTCCTCCGTACGCTCCGCCCGTCGGTGGTCATCGTGGCCGAAACCGAAATCTGGCCCAATCTCTTCCGCGAGGTCAAACGTACCGGAGCGGCTCTGGCGCTGGTCAACGGACGCATTTCCGATCGCGCCTTTCCGCGGTACCGGCGTTTCGCCCCGCTCTTCCGCGCCGTCCTGCCCGCTGCCGATGTCATTCTGGCCCAAACCGAAACCATGCGCCTGCGTTTTCTGGAGATCGGCGCACCGCCTGCCCGCACCCGCGCGAACGGCAACTTCAAACACGATTTCGACGCTCGCCCGGCGCCGGAAGGCTCACCCGTGCTGGCTTTGCTCGACCGCGTCCAGCCTGCCCAAATCTGGATAGCCGCCAGCACCATGCCCCCCGCCGCGGCCGGCGACCCCGACGAAGACGACGCCGTCATCGCTGCCTTTCGCGAGCTGGCCCCCAGCCATCCCGGCCTGCTGCTTCTTCTGGTTCCCCGCAAGCCCGAGCGTTTCGATGCCGTCGCCCGCAAGCTGGAAGCTGCCGGCGTCCGCTCCCTGCGGCGCTCCCAACTGCACGCGGAAACCACCGCCGGCGCCCCGTGCGTGCTGCTGCTCGACACCATCGGCGAATTGAGCGGACTGTTCCCCGTTGCGGACGTAGTCTTTATGGGCGGAACGCTGGCGCAACAGGGCGGCCACAATATACTCGAGCCGGCCTTCTTCGCCAAGCCGGTGGTGATAGGTCCGCACATGGAGAACTTTCAGGCCATCGCCGACGAATTCCGCGCCGCCGGAGCCTGCGTGGAGATCGCCCAAGCCGCCGGGTTGGCCGGCGCCATCGGGCAACTGCTGGACGCGCCCGCCCGTGCCGCCGAAATCGGACGCCTGGCTCTCGGCCTTGCGCAAGCCAGCCGGGGAGCCAGCGCCCGCGCCGCCGCCGCCGTCAAGGAACTGCATCGGACGCACTTGCCGCGATACCGCCCGGTGTGGCCGTGGCTGGTTGTGGGCGGAGCCCTGGCGCGCCTGTGGGAATGGGGCGGCCGCCGCCGCCGCGAGGAGCATCTTCGCGCCCAGCGCAAACTGGATGTCCCCGTGGTCAGCGTCGGCAATCTGGTAATGGGCGGCGCCGGCAAGACGCCCTGCGTGCTGCGCCTCGCCGAACTGCTCAAACAGCGCGGCCACACCCCCGGCATCCTGACGCGCGGCTATAAACGCGGTACTCCGGAACAGCACCTGGCTCTGGCGCCGGGAGCCGATGTGACCGCCGTGCAATCCGGCGACGAACCGCAGATCTTCGTCCGTTCCCGCCTGGCCCCCGTCGGCATCGGCATCGACCGATGGCAGACCGGCATGTTGCTGCGGAGCCATTTCTACCTCGATGTCATGCTGCTGGACGATGGCTTCCAGCATCTCAAGCTGGCTCGCGATGTGGACATTGTTCTGTTGGACGCGCTGGACCCCTTTTCGGCCGGCGGCCTGTTTCCGCTGGGCCGTCTGCGCGAACCGCCCGCCGGCCTGGCGCGCGCCGATATCGTTCTGATCACGCGCGACCGTTACTCCGATCTCGGCGACGCCACGGAGCACGCCCTGCGCCAGTGGAATCCGCGCGCCCCAGTCTTCCGCGCCAACATCGCTCCGCGCGCCTGGGTGGAGCACGCGACCGGTATCGCCCACCCTCTCGAACCCCGCCCGTTCGGCCGCGCCGCCGTCTTCTGCGGCCTGGGCAATCCCGAATCGTTCCGCCGGACTTTGCTGGAAATGGGCATCGACCTGGCCGACTGGGTGGATTTCGACGACCATCACCGCTATCGTCCCCACGAACTCCACCGCTTGGCGCACCACTTCGCCCGCCACCAGCCCACCGCCATCCTTACCACCGAGAAGGACGCCGTCAACCTGTGCGAATCGGTGGACGACTTATTGCAGCCGCTCCCGCTCTACTGGCTCAAGGTGTCGATGGAAATTTCCCGCGAAGGCGAATTTGTCGAGGAGATCGAGCGGCGGATCGGCAAGAAACCTGCGGGATAGCTGGCCGTGAACATCGGAGATCCTACTTTCGAATGCCAGGTTGCTTGCCCATGTCGGCCGGCAAACCATGGCCGAGTTCCTTCTTGAGATCTTTCACAATGGCGAATCGCCCACCGGGATAACCGTGCCGTGGCCCCAACACCACGTTCGGGAGTCCAGCGGTAGGCCAGCTTGTACCTCCTGGCCGCCTCCTCACTTTGCGGAGGAACTCGCTACCTCTCACGTCTTCATTCTCGAACGCCTTTGTTCGACTCTCAACCTCGCCTTGCCTTCTCGAATCGCCAAAGCGTTACAGGTCGAGGCGCGGTTCTCCCCATTTCTGTCGCGAAATCCCCTTCGCACTCAGAATTGTTTCCTGGCGAAAAGGGGGATTTCGCACCAGGAATCCGGTAACGCAATTGACCGCCGCGCAAGCGGCCAAAGGCGTCGCCGCATGGCGCGCGGCGGCCACGACCACGTTTGCGGCCATAAGCCGAATTAAGTCCAGTCATGGTCCCCGGGGCGAACCTTACAGCCCGCGGCCGGACGGCCGCGCCGGGAAACGGAAGATGTGCGACCGGTAGATTCCCCATCGCGCCAGCCGGAGCAGTACGGAGGTCTGCAACACGCCCAGGCCGTAGATGGAACTGCGCCGGAAATTGATTGACGACGCCTCCGCGAAATACCGCGTCGGACAGGAGATTTCGCCGATTCGCGCGCCGGCCAGCACCGCTTGCGCCAGCATCTGGTTATCGAAAACGAAATCGTCGGAGTTTTCCTCCAGCGGCAAAACTTCCAGCATTTGCCGGCTGAACGCGCGGAAGCCAGTATGATATTCGGACAGTTTGGCGCCCATCATCAGATTCTGAAACGCCGTCAGAAACCGGTTGGCCACATACTTGTACAGCGGCATGCCGCCGCGCAGCGCGCCGCCGCCCAAAATCCGCGATCCAAGCGCCAGATCGTAGACACCGTAAGCGATCATAGTCGCCATCGGCGTCACCAGCAGGGGATTGTATTGATAATCGGGGTGAAGCATCACCACCACGTCGGCGCCGGCCGCGAGTGCTTTGGAGTAGCAGGTCTTCTGATTGCCGCCGTAGCCGCGATTCCGCGGGTGCACCTCCACGGTGAGGCCCAACGTGCGCGCCAGTCCGGCGGTGGCGTCGCTGGAGTGATCGTCCACCAGGATGCGCTCGTCCACAATATCCGGGAGTTCGCGCACCGTCACTTCCAGCGTTTTCTCCGCATTAAAGGCGGGCAAGACCACCACTATCTTTTTTCCGTTAATCACCTAACAGAGTGTAACAAGCCGCCGCTGAACTCTGGCGCGGAAGGGCGCTTGCAACCCGGGCGGAAACCCTCTATACCGTACAGAGGAGTCTCACATGCATGACGGCGTCGGATTCGCGATATTGCCCCTTTTCTTCATCGTCTTCACGGTTCTGTTCATCCTGGCCCTCGTCGCTTTTTGGATGTGGTCGATTATCGACTGCGCCACCAAGGAGTCCGACATCGGCAATAACAAGCTGGTCTGGATTCTGATCATCCTCTTCGGAGGCGTAATCGGATCGGCGGTATACATCCTCGTGAGACGGCCGAAGCGCAAGGCGGAAGTAGGACGCTAGATGGACCGCACCGGCATGGCGGCAATATCGTCGATGCGCATGGCTTCCTTCACCACGAACGGCTCCCCGTACCGTACGCCGATGAGATTGCCATAGAACCGCGCGATGGCGCCCAGACGGTCGCGGATCTCGCTTTCGTCGGGAAACAGGGCTGCGCCTTCCACCGCCGAGCCGTACTGCGACGCGTAGCTCAACAGCGCCGTCATGCGCCGCTCGAATTGCGCGCTGATGTCCACCACGAAGGATGGCTTCACGTCGGCATAGAGGCTGGAATACAGGATCTTCTGCGGCCGGTGCGGCTCCGAATACTCGTCGAGTTTTTTCAAGCCGGCCAGGAAGCAAGCTTCGAACGCCATCTCGCTGCACCGGTAATGGTCGGGATGGCGCGCCTCCCAATAGGGCAGAATCACCACCCGCGGTTTCACCTCGCGGATCTTCACCGCCAGCGACATGCGCGCGCTCAGGACATTTTCCAGACGCGCGTCGGGCATCCGCATGTTTTGCCGCCAGCCCGCCAGCATGTGGCGGGCGGCAATTTCCGATTCCGCGATGCGCTCTTCCGGGGTCCCGCGCGTGCCCATATCTCCGGCAGTTAAGTCCAGCACGCCGGTGCGGTAGCCCATTTCGGCCATGCGGATGAGCGTTCCGCCGCAGGTCTGTTCCACATCGTCGGGATGGGCGGCGATGGCCAGGACGTCAAGATTCATGCGCGCGCCGCCAGTTTCTTCAGGAATTCGTTGCGGTCAACGCGGTACTTGAAGGCTTTCCGGCCGTCGATCGAGATCACAGGCACTTCGTCATTGTACTGGGTGCGAAGCGCCGGATCGCTATCGATGTCGATCTCTTCGTAGTCGAAGTCGGCCTGCCGCCGCGCCGCGGCCAGCACCTGTTTGGCGTCGTCGCAGAGGCAGCAGCCCGCGCGGGTGTACAGCGTAACCCGGGGTTTCATGGAAGAGGCAGGCAGAAAACCGGGGACAGACACCTGGTTTTCGCGAACGCCGCGAAAACCAGGTGTCTGTCCCCCGGATCAGTTAGCGGAAGCGACGTCCGAAACCGCCGAAGCCGCCATAGAAACGTGGGCCGAAGCCGATCCCGAAACCGGGTCCCCAATAATAGGGATAGTAGGGGGAGTAGTAGGGATATCCGTACGGATAGCCGGGTCCACCATACACGTATGTGGAAGAGCCCGCGGGACGCGGCGCGGGAGCTGCGTAGTTCACGCTGTTGTTTTGGTAATCCTCGGGGCCTACATACCGGTACGCCCCAGGTGCGTTGGCGGTGTTGATCGCCACCGGAGTCGTTATGTTGAATGTCAGAGCCACTCCCGGAGAGAGGATGGTGGGGTGGTTGTGCGTCATCATCACGGCGGCCGCATCGGCTGCGGGAGTGTTGACCACTGTGCCGGGTTGGGCGCTACCGGGATATTGGGGGCCCTGCATGGCTACCAATTGCGAATGAATGGGCGCCTGGGTACCGTCGGCAAGCCGCAAGCTATTCATTTCAAGCCCGAGCCGGGAATCCTTGCCGCCATGAGCCTTTGCGGCATCCAGTACGCGCCCATAGACCGTCTGCCCGCGCGGCGCCACCACGATGCCATCCACGATGACTGGTTGGACGAGGATTGCCGTAAACGTATCGCCGGTCTGGTTCTTGTCGGATGAGAGCGTCTGGTTGATGCGAACGTTGATATAGGTGCCTGGTTTGAGGGTGAGCTGCGCCGGCAGACTATAAGCGGGCGGAGCATTGCGCTGGGGAGTGTCGGCGTGCACGTCGACGCGCTCCACCGGCTCGGGGTTGGCCGCCTGCCCCGTGGCGGGCGGGTTGGCCTGCGGGTTGGCCTGCGGTGTCTGGGTCTGGTCGTCGCCCATGTGACGCCACGCGCCGGGGGTCTGTTGCTGCTGCGGCTGGGGCGGCGCCGGGGGAGCCTGGTCCTGGGCCAATGCCAGTCCGGAAGCCATCACGACAGCCAGTGCCATTCCAGGGAGTGCGGAACGAAACGGGTAAGTGGAAATCCTTCTCATAAGTGGTGCCTCACGTAGTTCGACGCATGTTCCCAGTGCACCTGTTTCGCCAAAGTGCAATTCACTCGAAATATTTGGCAAATAGAGACTTGCCTATGTGCCAGGCTGGTTGCAATGCACCGCGATGGTGGTTTTCGGCCACGTCGCGCGGGGTAGGTCCCCGGCCTGCCCTGCGAGGAAAAGTTCCCCTGAGAAAGGGTTTAGTTGCACAAACTCCTCGAAGCTCGCTAAAATCAACGCGTTCGCACCCATATCCCAGGAGGAATCATGGCAGTTGAGCAGAAGGTAAAGCAGATTATTGTGGAGCAGCTCGGCGTCGACGAAAGCCAAGTAGACATGAACGCGTCGTTCGTCGACGACCTGGGCGCCGATTCGCTCGACATCGTTGAGCTCGTCATGGCGTTCGAAGAGGCTTTCGAGCTGGAGATCCCCGACGAGGACGCCGAGAAGATTACCACCGTCAAGGACGCCGTCGAATACATCGAGAATAAAGCGGCCAAGAAGTAACGGCCGCGGGGATCAGGCTGCCATCAGGGGGAGTAGTTTTGACGCGAAGAGTCGTAGTGACCGGCGTGGGGCTCGTGACGCCGTTGGGAATCGGGACTGAAGCGTCCTGGGAGGCGATCCGCGCGGGACATTGTGGAATCGGCCCCATCACGCAGTTCGATGCGTCGGCTTTCTCCTGTAGAATCGCAGGCGAGGTCAAGGGGTTTGACCCTGCCGTTTACATTGAGAAAAAAGAGATCAAGAAGATGGGGCGCTTCATCCAGTTTGCCATCGCGGCGTCTGAATGCGCCCTGCAGCATTCCGGCTTAAAGGTGTCGCCGGAGGATGCCGAGCAGGTGGGCGTGTATATCGGCAGCGGCATCGGGGGATTTGAGGTCATCGAGCGGGAGCACAAGACGCTGCTGGAGCACGGGCCGCGGCGGATCTCCCCGTTTTTCATCCCGGCAACCATCATTAACCTCGCCGCGGGCTACGTGTCCATCCGCAGCGGGGCCAAAGGTCCCAACTCGGCGACGGCTACGGCGTGTACGACCAGCGCGCATTCCATCGGCGATTCGTACCGGCTGATTCAGCACGGCGACGCGGACGCGATGATTTGCGGCGGCACGGAGGCGTGTATTACACCCATGGGAATCGGCGGGTTCGCGGCCATGCGCGCGCTTTCCACGCGCAACGACGATCCCGCGCATGCATCCCGTCCATGGGACCGCGACCGCGACGGCTTCGTGGTGGGCGAGGGCGCCGGCATCCTGGTGCTGGAAGAATTGGAATTCGCCCGCCGGCGCGGCGCGAACATTCTGGCCGAAGTCGTGGGTTATGGCATGAGCGCGGATGCCTTTCATGTCACCGCGCCGCCGGACAATGGCGACGGCGCCTACCGCGTGATGCGCAACGCCCTGCGCGGGGCGGGATTGGCGCCGGAGCAGGTGGATTACATCAACGCGCACGGCACGTCGACGGAAATTGGCGACCGCGCGGAAACGCAGGCGGTGAAACGCGCCTTTGGAGACCATGCCTACAAGGTTGCGGTCAGTTCCACCAAGAGTATGACCGGGCACCTGCTGGGCGGCGCCGGAGGATTGGAAGCGGGCATCACGGTGATGGCCATCCGCGACCAGGTGGCTCCTCCCACTATCAACCTCGACAACCCGGACGAAGGTTGCGATCTGGACTACATCCCGCACCATGCGCGGCCGATGAAGATCGAATACGCGCTTTCCAACAGTTTCGGCTTCGGCGGGACGAACGGGTGTCTGATCTTCAAGAAGTTCGAATGAACGCTCGCGCGGTTGCCATTCCATGAAAATAGTCGTTGCGATTAAGCAGACGCCGGCTCGCGATTCGCAATTGCGCATCGCGGGGACGGGGAAGTGGATCGAGGAAGCCGACCTGGCGTATGAGGTCAATGAACCGGATGCGTATGCCCTGGAAGAGGCGCTGCAGCTTAAGGAAAAGCATGGCGGAGAGGTGATCGCCCTGAGCGCCGGACCGGCGCGCGTGGCGCAGACCATCCGCGAAGCCCTGGCTAAGGGCGCGGACCGGGCCATCCATATTGAAGAGGATATGGGAGCGCTCGATCCTCTGGCGGCCGCGCGGCTGCTGGCGGCGGCGGTGAAGAGCGAAGCCCCGGACCTGGTGCTGACGGGACTGCAGTCCGACGACCTGGGGTACGGGCAGACCGGAGTCATTCTGGCGGAACTTCTGGGTCTGCCGCACGCGACTATTGTGATGAAGGTGGAAGTCGACGGCGGCGCCATCCGCGTGAAACGCGAATTGGAAGACGGCTGGTTCCAGCAAATGGAAATGCCGCTGCCGGCGCTGCTGACCATCCAATCCGGCATCGGCAAATTGCGGTATGCCACCCTGATGGGAATCAAGAAGGCCAAGACCAAGGAAGTCAAGCGGCTGACCGCCGCGGACCTGGGCGTGGCAGCGGAAAGCGCCGGCGTGGTGCTGGATCGCATCTATACCCCGGAGCGATCCAAACGCATTCAACTGTTCACTGGGACGCCCCAGGAGGCGGCGGCGCAACTGGTGGAGAAACTGCGATTCGAGGCGCGGGTGCTATGAGCATTCTGGCCGTATTGGAACATAACGGGCGGGCGTGGAACCGCATGTCCTGGGAAACCCTGGCGGCGGCGCAGCAGATCGCCCGGGAGCTGAACACCACGGTCTCGGCGGCGGTGGTGCGGCCGGACGGCCAAAGCTTAGCCGGGGAACTGGCCCGGACGCGCCTGGAACGCGTCTACCTGGTGGATCACGAACTGCTGGCCGAATACACCGCGGATGGTTTCAGCCTCGCGCTGCGGCAGTTGATCGAGCGGGTAAAGCCGGAGTTGCTGCTCTTCCCGCACACCTACCAGGTGCGCGATTTTCTCCCCAAGCTGGCCACTTCGCTCGGAAAAGCAGCCGTCACGGACGCGATTGCGCACCGGGTTCACGACGGCGCTGTCGTCTTCGTGCGCCAATTTTTCCAGGGCAAGGTGAACGCGGACGTGCGGTTCGCGGGCGATGCGCCACACTTCGCGTCGTTGCAGGCCGGCGCCTACCGCGCGGACCAGGTTGCCGAGGGCGCCTCCGAGGTCGAAATATTCCGGCCGGACCTTCGGGCGGCGCAGATCCGCGGCAAGCCGCTGGAGCTCTTCCGCGAGAGCGAGCGCGCGGTGGACTTGACGGCGGCCGGGATCATCGTGTCGGTGGGACGCGGCATCAAGGAAGCCGGGAACATCCCGGTGGTGGAGAAACTGGCGCGCGCGCTGGGCGCGGAGCTGGCGGCGTCGCGGCCGATCTGCGATGCAGGCTGGCTGCCGATGGAGCGGCAGGTGGGCAGTTCAGGGCAGACGGTGTCGCCCAAGCTCTACGTGGCGGTGGGCATCTCAGGCGCGATCCAGCACCTGGTCGGGATGAAAGGATCGCGCACCGTCGTGGCGATCAATAAGGATCCGAATGCGCCGATTTTCGAAGTGGCGGATTACGGCATTGTCGGCGACTTATTTCAGGTGGTCCCGGAACTGACTGCCGCAATCGAGAAGATAAAAAAAAGTTAACAGTAGACAGTTCACGGCTTTGACGCTCAACTGTAAATAGACAACTGATAACTTCTTTGTGCTATACTCCGAGATCCGCGCAATAGTCCCTCCCCCAACTTTGCAACTTTTGAGGTAGGAACTGCGTCATATCCATCTGGTTGGATTTTTTAGGAAACGGGTAGCATTATGAAAATCGGACTGAAGGCCAAACCCGCCCAGTACCGGAAAGTGCTGGAGAAAAAAGCGGAAGAAGTTCGTCGCAGCATGTCGGCGCAAAAGGCTGCACAGGTAATCGCGCGGCTGGATGTTCCTTCCGACGAAGGCGATCTCAGCCAGCAACATCACGAGGAATGGATTTTCCTGAACCGGAATACCATCGACATGAAACTGTTGCGCGAGATTTCGGACGCGCTGCACCGCATCGACAGCGAGATTTACGGAATCTGTATGGAGTGCGAAGAGCCCATCTCCCCGAAGCGCCTGGAAGCCGTGCCGTGGGCGCGGTATTGCGTCAAGTGCCAGGAACAGATTGCGGCTCGCATTGCGGCGGGCGAGGAAGTCGACGAGTACCAGGAAACCAGTCGATGATTCTGGCGGATAGAAACCTGGCGGACCAAGAATGACGCTGGCGGACCTGAAAAAGCTTTCCATCAAACAGCAATACCGTATCCATTTCCGGCTGCACAATGGCATGGAGTGCATCGTCACCGAGCATGGCATCGCGACGGTTCCGGAATTGAAGAGCGTCCCCGATTTCAACCTGGAAACGGAGTTGACTTCGGCGCGGGAGTTTCTGCTGGAGCCAGCCCAGGCGCCCATCGGGAAGGATTCGCCGCGGCCCCGCACCGTTGGCCGCGCGGATCTCGCCGCGATGACCGATGGCCCCGCCGCCGGCCACGACGATCACGACGACGAATAAGTCGTCGTTCCACCGCCAGCCCCTTCAAAAGTTGTACAATTACAATCGCTGTTGCTTTGTCGGCGTTTTTGCTTGCCCGCAAGGGCCTTTTGGGGGCTGTGATGGAAAGTAAACCGGCGCAAAATATTCAAGATTGCTTCTTGAACAACGCTCGCAAGGACAAGATCGTCCTCACGATTTACCTGATGAGCGGAGTCAAACTGTCGGGCCGGATCAAGAGTTTCGACAAGTACTCACTGGTCTTGGAAACCAATAACCAGGAGCAATTGATTTTCAAACACGCGGTTTCCACAGTGGTAACGCAGAAGGCTCCGCATATACACAGCAGTTCACAGGCGGCCGCCGCCGCTGGAACGGGTGGCGCTTTACCCGGCCCACCGGTCCACCAGGACAATCCGGAGGCATAGCGCACGCCACTCCGTAACGCGGTTTCCGAACGAACCATCCTGGTAGGGCTGGACCAGAAGACCCGAAACACTTCCTCGCGTAGTCCCCACGTACCGGTTGACGAATCCCTCGACGAATTGGCGGAGCTGGCAGGCAGCGCGGGCGCTGTCATTGTGGAGCGCTTGGTGCAATCCCGCACCGTGCCGGAAGCGGCCACGCTCCTGGGCAAGGGCAAAGTCGAGGAACTGGCGGCGGCCGCGCGCTCGGGCAATGTGGACGTGGTGATCTTCGACCACGATCTGACTCCCACGCAGCAGCGCAACCTGGAAAAGACGATCGGCTGCAAGGTCATCGATCGGACGCAGTTGATTCTGGACATTTTCGCGTCGCGGGCGCGGACGCGCGAGGGCCGTCTGCAGGTGGAACTGGCGCAGTTGACCTATCTGCTGCCGCGCCTGGCGGGACACGGCGTCGAAATGTCGCGCCTGGGCGGCGGCATCGGTACGCGCGGTCCGGGCGAAACCAAACTGGAAACCGACCGGCGGCGGATCGCTAAGCGGATCAAGAAAATCGAAGACGATCTGGAAGGCGTTCGGAACGGCCGCAAACTGCACCGTCAACGCCGCAGCGCCGTGCCACTGGCTACATTGGCGCTCGCCGGGTATACCAACGCCGGCAAGTCCACGCTGTTCAACCGTCTGACGGAATCGAGCGTGCTGACGGACGCGCGCATGTTCGCGACGCTCGACCCCACGGTGCGGCCGGTGACGCTGCCGTCGCGCCGCCGGGTGCTGGCGAGCGACACGGTCGGGTTCATCCGGAACCTGCCCACCACCGTGGTGAAGGCTTTTCGCGCCACGCTGGAAGAAGTGAAAGAAGCGTCACTGGTGCTGCACGTGGTGGATATCTCGGCGGCATCGGCGGAAGCGCACACGGCCCATGTGGAGAAGGTTCTGGCGGAGATTGGCGCGGCGGAGATTCCCCGGATTCTGGTGATGAACAAAGTGGACCGGCTGGCGGCGGGCGACTCTGACGCTGAGTTGGCGGCGCGGCGGCGGCTGCTGGCTGGCGCCGGAGTGACCTCCGATACGCGGATGGTAGCGATTTCGGCGATGACGGGTGCGGGGATCGACGAGCTGCTGCGCGTGATCGATGAGGCCCTCCCCCTCGATCCGGTGGTGCGCGCCAGTTTCCGGCTTCCGTTAGGAGATGGTGCGACGCTGGCGCTGCTGCACCAATTCGGAAGGGTTCTAGATACGAGTTATGGGACGGAGTGGTGTGAGGTGGAAGCTGAGATTCCGGAATCGCTGAAGCGGCGGCTGGCGGCGGCGAACCGTCGGGATACCTGAGCCAAGAATCCACAGATCTGTGGAAATCCCTGTGGGAAAGCCCTTTCCAAGATGGCGAACTAATACCAATGGCAGTACTTAACCCGGTTTGCACAATACCACAGCATTTCCTTCGAAGTGGTGCGGGCAGAATGAGTTAGCCAAGCACGCTGATTCCAGCAATAGTGCGTTAAACCACAGTACGCGAGGTTCGAGGATGGTTCTTAAGGAATTTCCACAAAGGCAACCCGGTAGATTCCGGGGACAGCCCGAAATCACGAACCGAAGAGGCGATTTGGTAAACTAGAACACACCGGGCGGCGTAGCTCAGCTGGCTAGAGCGAGGGTCTCATAATCCCTAGGTCCGCGGTTCGAGTCCGCGCGCCGCCACCAATTACCTCAATAAGTTGCGACGGGTGTGGGTCTGACCATGTATAAACGGCTCCCGCTATTGTTCCGCCATGCGATGTATAACCTGCGCGGCGGCTTTCTGGTCCGGCCGCTGACCATCGCGCTGACGCTCGGGTGCATCGGAGCGGTGCTGTCCTGGTCGGAGGAGGCCGTGCCGGCGCTCGGCCGGTGGGCGCCGGGTGTGCTCTTCCCGTCGCGCGCGGACCCGCAAGTCGCCCAAGTCATTCTGGCGGGCATCGCCGCCTCCATCATGACCGTCGTGTCCATCGTGTTCGCGATTCTGCTAATGACACTGACGCTTGCTTCCATGCAGTTTTCACCGCGCATCATCGTCAGTTTCACCCGCGACCGCGTGACGCAATGGACCTTGGGCATATTCCTCGGCACCTTTTTGTACTGCACGGCGGCGTTGCCGGCGGCGCGCTCGGTTCCGCGGCCGTTCGCCCCCGTGGTCACGGCCATGGGGGCCATGCTGCTGGCCATAGCCTGCGTGGGATGGTTACTCTTCTTCATTCACCACATCTCGCAGGCGATCGGCGTCAATCAGATTGTGGACAGAATTGCCTCGGAAACCGAAGCGGTGATTGACGACATGATGCCCTGGTCAAACCGGTCCGGCGGGCCGGTACACGCCGCTATCGATTTGGACGGTTCATCCGGGGCGGTGGTGCTCAACGGGAGTTCGGGCTATATCCGCTTCCTCGACACCAAACGCCTGATTCGTCTGGCGAAGGACTACCACGTCAGAATCCGCGTTCTCCGGCGGGTCGGTCAATTCGTTCCCGCCGGGGTCCCCATCTTCGCCCTGTCGAAGACCGGCAATTTGTCGGAAGAGGCCGCCGGGGATTTTCAGGGGACGCTCGATCTCGGCCCTTCCAGAACCTTGCAGCAGGATGTGGAATTCGGGGTTCTGCAGATTGTGGATGTTGCGCTGAAAGCGATTTCACCCGCCGTGAACGACCCCAGCACCGCCATCAGTTGTGTCGACCAGTTGAGCCGGATTCTGATCCGTTTCGCATCGCGCGAGCCACCGGAATCTCTCCTGTACGATCCACCTGGCGTGGTGCGCGTCAGCGTCCAATGGATTGACTTTGAGGGGCTGCTCGAGTCCGCCTTTGAGCAGATCCGCATGTATTCGAAGGCCGATGTTGCGGTCAGCCTCCGTTTGTTGCGGGCGCTCGGCGACATCGCGACGGGCGCACCGGCAAAGCACCGGAGAGCGCTGGTGGAGGCCGGGAGGCGGGTTGTCTCAGGCTGCGGGGAAAGGCTCGCGGAAGATGAAATCCGGCGCCTCCGTCTTCGGCTGACCGCTCTTGAGCAAGTGGCTGGCGAGTGAACCGGATAGCGGTTCCGTACCAGGGTCGTTCCACCCATCACATCACTGACACGAGGATTGGTATACGGCCATGACCACCCAGGCCAGCTTCTGGGGATCCTTGGCGGAGAACGACAGCCAGTAGGGGCGATTCACCACCACCGTAAGGGTATCCTTCGTGCCGGGAGGCTTCCATTCATAGACCAGCCGTCCCTGCGATTTTTTCGACTGGGTCATACTGATGGCCGTACCTGGATCGAGTTTCAGAAGGGTAGTTAACGAGCCGGCGGCCACCCGTACAGGGTCGTCGAACGACCACGCTCGCGGCCCGGCTTCGGCTTGCTGCTGGGCGGCGATCTGCTGGTTACCCGTTGCCCGTTCCAGGGCTTTGATCTCGCAGCCCAGTCTGAAAGCCGATGGTTGTTCGGGCGACGACCGGTAGTCGAGATCGGTGCGGTCCTGCGCATCCACCGCCAGCACCTGCTGGATCATCAGCAGGCTGCAACATCCCCTCTGCCCGAAGCCGGATCCGGAATTCGGAGCCGTCGAGTGGCCGCCGGCGAAGAAGCGCCCGATCAGGGTAGCATGCGCGATGGAATCGGGCGGCCGTTGGATGAGGCGATCGAAATCGCGGAAAGCCTTGTCGTCAACCAGTGGGATGACCGTTCCTTCGATCGCGGCCGGCTTCGAACGCTTTCGCTGTTTGGACACATTGCAGCAGTACTCGGTGCCGGACGCGATGGTCCCGCCATATTCCAACCAGATCTCGGGCCAGCCTTGACAGGTGGGATCCAAGAGGGTGAAGTCTTCGAATCCGTGCGATGCGAAGGCGGTCACCTGGACCAGGGTGTGGTCATACGCGGCGGGGTTGGTTTTGATTTGGCAGACAGAGACCCGCTGAATATCTTCGGCGCGGCCGAGGGCGCCAACTGCGAAGATCATATTGATGGCGAACACAGAACCAGCCCGTCGAACGGAGACTGAGCGCATCTGTACGCGAATGTAGCGCGTTGCGCCGGTGGGAGCAACGGCCAGGCGCTATTCGTGGCGTAAAGCGACCAGAGGATCTACCCTCGACGCGCGGCGCGCGGGAAGATATCCGGCAATGGCGGCCACTGCCAGCATCACCCCCAGCGCGCAGGCCAGCGTCAGGGGATCGGCCGGTTTGAGGCCGTAGAATTTACTCTGCACCAGGCGCGCGCAGGCCAGGCTCGCCGGGACGCCGGCAGCCAGGCCGACCGCGATGAGGACGCCGGTCTCGCGCAGAACCATGCCGATCACCGATCCGCGCTGGGCGCCGAGCGCCATACGGATGCCGATTTCGCCGGTGCGCTGCGCCACCGCGTACGAGAGTACGCCGTAGAGGCCGATCGCCGCCAACAGCAGCGCCAGGCCGCCAAATACCGTGGAAAGCTGCGCAATCAGGCGTTCCTGGCGCAGTGTGCCGTCGATCAAGGAGTCCATTGTCTTGATGCTGCCGATGGGGATGAGCGGGTCGAAGGCCAGGATCTCGCGCCGCGCCGCCTGCATCACGCGCGACGGATCGCCGGCAGTCCGGACCTCGTAGTTCAGAAACGGCGAGAACTCGCCCAGGGGCTGGAGGGCGGAGAGGTAAAACCGGCGATCGATGTCGCGGCGCAGGCTGTGGTCGCGGGCGTCGCGGGCTACGCCGACAATCACAAAGGTCTTGCGCGAGTCCGGAAAATCGTCGGTCACGTGTTTGCCGACTGGATTTGCGCTGCCGAAGAAGAACTTGGCAAAGGCCTCATTCACTACGCACACCGCTTCGCCCGACTCCGTGTCGCGGGGACCAATATCGCGGCCGAGCATGATGGGGATGCCGACGATGCGGAAATAGTCCGGGCCGACTTCGTCGAAGCGCGCGTGCTCGTCCCCAGGTTTCTTGGGACTATATCCTTCCACGCTGATTTGGTCGCCGGATTCGCTGCCGCTGAACAGCCCGTTCTGAGAATAGGCAACTGCGCGGACGCCGGGAATGCCGGCCAGGCGGTCGCGCAATTCGTTGTAGACCACGGGCAGGCGCTCGCCGGAATAGCCGGCGGACAGCAGGTCGACGCCCACCAGCACCAGGCGGTCGCGCGCGTACCCCAGATTCACGCTCTGCAGGTTGTTCAGAGTCCGCAGGAACCAGCCGGCGCCGATCAGAAGCATCACGGAAAGAGCGATCTGGCCAATCACCAGGAGCTTGCCAAGGCCCATCCGGCCGGCGCTGCCGGTGAGTCCGCGTCCGGCCTCTTTCAGCGTGCCGGCGACGTTGACTCCGGCCGATCGCCAGGCGGGGGCGAATCCGAAGACGATGCCCGTGGCCAGGCACACGCCGATGGTGAAGAGCAGGACGCGCATGTCGGGGCGGACGTCCAGCATCATGGCGCCGGGGGCGTCCTGCACCATTCGGATCATCAGGCGGACGCCGAACAGGGCGAGCAAAGTGCCCACCACGCCACCGCCGATGGCGAGCATGAGGCTCTCGGTGAGGAACTGCCGGATGATGCGGGCGCGGCTGGCGCCCAGCGCGAGACGCACTCCCATTTCCTTCTGGCGCGAGGTGGCGCGCGCCAGCAGCAGGTTGGCGACGTTGGCGCAAGCGATCAACAGGACCAGCCCCACCACCCCCATCAGGACATACAGCGGGTCTGCAAAGTTGCCGCGCAGGCTGGATACGCCGCTCGCGGCGTCGTGCAGCGCCAGATTCTGCTTGAGGATGTTGGGCGCGGTCCTGCTGAGTTTGGAAAATTCCTCGCCGAGGATTTGCTTGAAGACCACATCCACATTGGCCTGAGCCTGCTGTCGGGTGGCTTGAGGCTTAAGGCGGCCGATGACATGCAGCCACATGACTTTCTCGGCGATATGGGCTGGGTCGTCCTCCAGCCACATACGGCCGGGCATGACCTGGGGCTGCATATCGAGCGGGATCCAGACGTCGGGCGCTTCGCCTACGTTCTCGCCCAGAAAATGCGGCTGTGCGACGCCGATGATGGTCAAGTTGGCCTTGCCGATGCGCATGGTGGAACCGAGGGCGGTGAATCCGCCATTGAAGCGGCGCTGCCAAAATGCGTAGCTGATGACGGCATATGGCGCGGAGCCGGGACCGTGCTCGTCGGCGGGCGTGAAGGTGCGGCCGGCCAACGCGGTCGCGCCGAGCACGCTGAAATAGCCGCCGCTCACCAGCCGGGTCCTGAGCTCTTCGGGCGGTTTGCCGTCCAGACTGGCGTTGTTACGGTCCATTTCGCTTTGCGCGGCGAACATGCCGGAGAAGACTTGGCTGCGGTCGCGCAGTCCCTCGAACTCGCGGTTGGAGAGGATGCCTCGCTCACCGCCAGTGGTGCCGATGTTGACGCCGGATTCGTTGGGGTTGGTCAAGGCGACCAACTCCCACGGATTGTGGACCGGCAACTGGCGCAGCAGAAGCGTGTCGATGAGGCTGAAAATCGCGGTATTCGCGCCGATTCCCAGGGCCAGCGAGAGAATCGCGACCGCGGTAAAGGCGGGGCTCTTGGCCAGCATTCGGACGCCGTAAAGGATGTCCTGGCGGATTTCCTGCATAATGTATTATGCGCTTCACGACGTCGTATCTGGAAGACGCGCTCGCGATGTTTCGGCAGTACAAAGCACAAGCCGAGGCCGCCATGGAGCAGGTGAGCGACCAACAACTCTTCGCCGCTCTGGACGAAGAGATGAATTCCATCGGGATCGTCGTCAAACACATGGCCGGCAACATGCGGTCGCGGTGGACGGACTTCCTGACCAGCGACGGCGAGAAGCCCGATCGCAATCGCGATGGCGAGTTCGAAGCCGCCCCCCAGACGCGCGCGGAACTGATGGACCTATGGAATCGCGGTTGGGACTCGGTGTTCCAGGCTCTCGGACCGCTCAACGACGACGATCTGGGCCGCACGGTAACCATCCGCGGCCAGGCGCACTCAGTGATGCAGGCGATTCATCGCCAGGTGGCGCATTACGCCTGCCACATCGGGCAGATCGTCTTCCTGGCGAAGCATTTTCGTGGCCGCGAGTGGCAATCCCTGAGCATCCCACGCAAGCGAACCTGAATAAACCTCGGGACAGACGCCACGTTTCCCGGTTTTCGGGCGCTCAAGCCGATCGGTCGCGCGGACGTCGAAGAGGAAGCCGCCTACCGGGTGTTATCAAAATATCAGCGTCATCGACATCTGCAGGAAGCGGGGGCTGCCGATGGTGTTCTGAATCACACCGAAGGTGGTTTGCGAAACAATGCTCTTGATGGTCGGCACGCCGCTTTTCACCGAGTACAAGCTGAGATTGTTATTCGGAACGTCAAAGCTCGGAGTGTTGGTGAGGTTGAGGGCGTCCGCCTGGAAGCGAAGCGTAAGGCGCTCGCCGATTTTGGTAGTCTTGATCAGCGAAAGATCCAGCCGCTTCTGGAAGGGCGAGCGGAATAAGTTGCGGGCCGTGTTCCCGAAAATGGTTTCCACGTTATCCCCAACGGGCACGCCGTCGGTTCCGCCGGGAATCGTGGGCTGATAGAAATCGGCCGAGTTCACCAGCGGCAAGCTGGGGTTGATTCCCGTGGTGCCTTGCAGCTTGGCCTGGTTGGCCGTGACGCCGGGGCTGAGCGGCAATTCCGGGTTGATCAGTTCCACGTTGCTGCTGTAATACAAGCCGCCCACCGAACCCGAGTAATCGTAAATGTCGTAAGGCTGACCGCTCTGGAAGGTCGTAATTCCACTTACGGCCCATCCGTTGGCAAACTTACCCATCAGCGAGCTGCCGGAAGCCGCCTTGGGGATCTCGTAATACACTTGCGCGATGGCTACGTGCGGGCGGTCATAAGCCGAGGTTCCGTAAGAGGAGTGGGGGTTGAGCGGGTTGTTCCCCTCAAAGAACAGGCCCAGGCCGCTTTGCTCATCGAGCGTGTGCGAGTAGGTATAAGCCGCGGTAACTTGCAGCCCGTGGCTGAGCCGTTTGCGCAACCCGAATTGCAGGGCGTTGTAATTGGAGATACCTTCCGCCTCGAAGAGCACTGAGTTATCGGAGAAGCCCAGGTACGGAGTGCGCAGATCGGTGTTGCCTCCATCATAGGTCTTCAGGCTCTCCACCGGCACTACATTGAACCCGTAGGAACTTGTCTGGCCGTTAATGGGATTGGAAGCGGTCGCGATGCCCGGCTGGTTGAAGGGAATCGGCAACACCTGGTGGCTATTGTGATTGCCCACATAGCCGAGGCTCACTTGCAGGCTATTCGTGGGCTGCCATTGCAGGTCGAAGGTCCAGTTTACGCTGTAGGGCAACTTGTTACCGGCGTCGTAACCGCCAAACAGGTATGGAGTCGTTCCCGTCGAAAGTTTAGCCATGTTCGGCAGCAGCGCGGTAAGCGAGGATACGTTGGTCACCGGGGCCGGCAGAACGGCTCCGGCGAACGGCTCTGAAATGCTGCCCGTCGTCCCGGTGGTTCCGACCTGTTGCACGAAAGGCGGCGCCAGGGTAACTCCGAACGGGCCATTGAATCCGCTGCCGGCCGCCGGAGAAAAGTCGAGGAAGTATTCGCCGCGGTCGGAATACATGCCGATTCCGGCGCGCACCACCACGTTCTTCACCTGCGAAGGCGTCCAGGCCACGCCGATACGCGGCGCGAGGTTCCATTGCCGTGCGGTCAAGGTGGAGTCCGAAATGCCCTTGGAGCCGAGCGCGGAGTTATTGCCGGCGACCACAATCCCGCTGTTCACGACGGTATCCGTCGAGGCATTGTATTGGTAAAGACCGGGGTCGAAGTTTGTCAGATTGCCGTATTTTTCCGAAAGCGGACCGTCGTAATCCCAGCGTACGCCCATGGTCAGGCTCACGTTGGACGCCAGTTTGAAGTTGTCCTGGATGAAGAGGCCCACCTGGTCGACGCGGTAATACCGGTTGCTCGCGCCGGCGAAATATTTCCCGTTGTTCTGCGGCGCCCCGCCGGTCAACAATGTGGGCCAGTCCGTAAACTCGAAGGACGATATGTCGTCCGAGTTGTTGATGATGTTGAGCTGGGAATGCGTCCAGCTTGCGCCCACGCGGAGTGTATGCCGGCCTTTCACCCAGCTCAACGTGCTGGCGCCTTCGAAGTTGTTCTGGTACGTTCCCGCATTCTGCAGATTTCCGCTGTTCCCGATGGTGAGGCTCCCGGTATTCACGCCGCCGGTCTCGTCGGAATGCTGTATTTGGATTGCCGGAAAGCTCGTGCTGCCGAAGACATCGATGCCCAAGGTTTCGGGATTGAAGGGCTGCTGCGTGGTGACGTAGGTGTACTGGCGGACCGCGCCGGCGCGGTTTTCCCAGGTCATATTCGGGCTGAGAACGGTAGTGCTGGAAATCGTTATGGTGGGCGCTCCAGCCTTGGTGACTTTAGGAAAGCCCGGGACCTGCGAGCCAAATGGGCTGGACGTGGGATTGTCCTGATAAAACGCTTTGACGGCGATCCGTTCCCTGGAATTTACCAGGTAATCCACATCGGCTACACCCTGTTTCTGTGAGAACGTCGAGGGCCCGCTCAGGGCCACATCGTAGCCAAAAGCCTTCAGTACGGCCGGATTGTTGGTAAACGGAGTGGGAATCAGATACTGGCCGTTTACTTTGGCGTTGAACAAATTGAGGGCCGCCTGGTTGATGGCGCTGGGCGCCACGGTCACTCCGAAAGAGCCCAGCGCCATGGCGGCCAAGCCAGTGGCGCTGCGATCGTTCGTCAAGCTGAGCGGCACGGTTAAGGTGCTTTGGCCGGCCAGCGCGTCGCTGTCGTGTATTCCCTGATAGCCGGCAAAGTAAAAGACCTTGTCTTTAATTACGGCGCCGCCGAAGCTGGCGCCATACCGGTCGTAGTGCAATGCGGGAACCTTGTTGTTGGCGGTGTAGGCCGGGCTGGCATTGCGGAAGAACGGAGCTGCGTTGAATACGTTGTTTTCCAGATGGTCGTAGACCTGTCCGTGTATGGCGTTGGTCCCCGAGCGTGTAATGGTTTCGATCTGCGCTCCCGATTTTCCGCCCTGGGACACGTCGTATCCTCCCGCATTGACGCGCAGTTCCTGCATGAACTCGGGCGCCGGCGTCGGCAGGCCCTGCCCGATGGCGTCGTACACCGAACCGCTGGTCTGCACGCTGTTGTCTTTCTGGAAGCTTTCGCCGGTATTTTCCGTCCACCGGCCGGAAGCGATCCCGCTGGTGGACTTTCCGTTGAACAGATTGTCGGCGCTGGCTCCGTTGATAGAGAAGCTGTTGCTGGAATCGCGCTGTCCATTGGCCCAGATGGCCTGGTTGCCAAGGCCCGCATTGCTGCCCGAACCGTTCAGAAAGTCGGCGTTCAGGCCCGGGCTGAAAATGGCGAGTTGCGTGAAACTCCCCGTGCCCAGGGGCGAGTTGTTGATGGCGTCGGAATCCAGCACATACCCCGTGGTGGTGTCGTTCTGGTTCAGCAGTGGTGTGCCCATCACTTCAACGGTTGCCGCCACGGCGCCGACTTCCAGCTTTCCGTCGACCGTCGTGGTGCGGTCTCCCTGCACCTGGATCGAGGGATGGTTTTCCGTCTTGAATCCGTCCTTACTGAACGTGACACTGTAGTGCCCCGCCTGCAGGTCGGGCATCAGGTACAACCCGTTGGCCTGAGTCACCGCCTTCAGCGATTGGTTGGTATCCACGTTGCGAACGGCCACGGCGGCCCCGCTCACGGCGGCCCCGCTGCCATCCATCACAGACCCGGTAATACCGCCGGTAACCTGTTGTGCATGTATCGTGAAGTGGCCCGCGGCCGCGGCGCACACTACTAGAAGCAACGTCTTGCGCATTGAATGAGATTCCTCCGGTTCGTTGTTGATTGTAAGAACCCTCCGTAAACACACGATTTCAGCCTTGTCACAAATTGGTAACGTTACAGCTCCCGATTACCGGCAGCCCCGCCGGTCTATATTGGAGTATGCCCACGGCCTCGGACAAACTCCGCCAGACAATCCTCGAATCCGAACCTCGCCTGCGCGCCATCGCCGACCTATCCGCTTCCGCCAACCCGCGGGGCGGGGAAGACTGGTCGCCCAAACAGGAACTTGGACACCTCATCGATTCCGCTACTAACAACCGTGTCCGGTTTGTCCGCGCCTCGCTCGACGGGCAGTTTGAAGGACAATCCTACGATGGCCGCGGATGGGTGGACCTGGGCGGCTATGCGGACATGCCCTGGCTCGAACTCGTCGAACTCTGGCAGCGGATGAATCTCGCGCTCGCCGCGGCCGTGCGCCGCATCCCCGAGTCGCGTCTCGCCGCCCCGTGCCGCATCGCGGACAACCCGGCGGTGACTCTGGAATTCCTTATCGAAGACTACGTCGGCCACCTGCGCCATCACATCGACCACATTCTGGCCGCGGCGTAAGCTTCCTTGTGTTCCCCGTTCGCTATGAAGGAGAATAGGGCTTCCTTGCCATGATAGGAGAAAGGATAGGGGAGACAGTTTCCCACTACCGGATTCTGAGCCGGCTGGGCCGCGGCGGAATGGGCGTGGTTTATACCGCGGAGGACACCCATTTGGGCCGGCGCGTGGCCATCAAGTTTTCCCATTCTCCGCCCGAGAACACCCAATTCCGCGCGCGGTTCCTGCGCGAAGCCCGCTCTGCCTCCTCTCTCAACCACCCCAACGTCGCCGAGATCTACGATTACGGGGAAACACCCGACGGGCAGCCCTTCCTGGTGATGGAATTGGTGAGCGGCGAAACCCTGCACCAACTGCTGCAGCGGGGCGCCATGCCGGTGGTGCAGGCATGCCGCCTGGCCGAAGAGGTGGCCGATGCGCTCGGCGAGGCGCATCGCCAGGGGCTCATCCATCGCGACATCAAACCCTCCAACATCGTGATCAACGAGCGCGGACAGGTGAAGATTCTGGATTTCGGATTGGCCAAGCTGTTCCAGGAGCGGCGGACCGCGCCGGATGAGACCGATCCGACCGTCACCAGCCTGGAAACCAGCGCCGGGACCGTTCTGGGCACTCCCCAATATATGTCGCCGGAGCAGGCCGAGGACGGCGAGCTCGGCCCGCAGACCGACTTGTTCTCGCTGGGCGCGGTGCTGTACGAATGCCTCGCTGGGCGGAGTCCGTTCACCGGAACGAACTCCATCGCCATCCTGGCGGCCATCCTGCACGTGGAGCCGCCGCCGCCTTCGCGGTTCAATTCGCGCGTGACGCCGGAGTTGGACCGCATTGCGTTGAAGGCCCTGCAGAAGCGCACGGGGAATCGCTATAAGACCGCCGGCGAGCTGGCCGCCGACCTGCACGCGGTACGCACCGTTATCGCCGAAACGGCCACCCAGCAGACCGAGTTGCTGCCCGCCGCCAAGACCGCCAGGCCGCTCGCCGCCGCGCTCGGGAGCTGGAACCGGCCGCGCCGGAGGGCGATCGCGGGGGGCGTTCTGCTGGCCGCGGCCGGCGCGGCCCTATGGCTCCTGTTCCCGGGCGGCGCATACCAGCCGGCTCCCGGCGTGCTGAACTGGTATAAGAACGGCGTCGAGGCGCTGCGCGACGGCTCCTATTACAAGGCCAGCAAGTTCCTGGAACAAGCCGTCACACTTGACAACCGCTTCGCAATGGCCCACGCGCGCCTGGCTGAGGCATGGCTGGAACTGGAATACGCCGACAAGGCCAAGGAGGAGATGCTGCGCGCCATGCATCCCGGCACGCGGCTGCACCTGGCGCGCGCCGACGAGTGGTTTCTCGAGGCGCTGAACGATACGCTCACCGCCGGCTACGCCGGCGCGGTGGCGAAATACCGGGAGATCGCCAAGGCCGCGCCGGATGCCGGGAAGGCCGATGCGGAAGTCGACCTCGGCCGCGCATACGAAAAGAACGAGAAGCCCAAAGAAGCCATGGACGCGTACCGGGAAGCCATCCGCCGGAATCCTCAGAATCCCGCGGCCTGGCTGCGTATCGGAATCCTCTACGGCCGCCAGACCGACCAGCCTAAGGCAGCCGCTGCATTCGACGAGGCCGAGAAATGGTACCGCGCATCCAGCAACCTGGAAGGCGCCACTGAAACCGAGTTCCAGCGCGGCGTGCTGGCCAACCGCGTGGGGAATACGGGCGAGGCTGGCCGCAGCTTGCAACGGGCCCTGGAGATGGCTGACCATACCGAGAGTGTGTCCCAGCAGATCCTGGCGCGGCTGGCGCTGAGCACCCTGGAACTGCGCCTCAACCACCCGTTGGAAAGCCAGAACGACGCCACCGGAGCTATCGACCTGGCGCGCTCCCATGGCCTGGAAAGCCTCACCGCCAGCGGTTTGATTTCGCTCGGATATGCGTACTTCGTGAAGGGCGAGTACGAAGAAGCCGGCAAGTATTTCGAGCAAGGCCTGGCCTACGCCCGGCTGCACCATTCGGAACGGACCGAGGCGCGCGCGCTGCTGTCGCTGGGGAGCCTGGCGTACCAGACCGGCCGCACACCCGATGCCGAGCGGGACACCCGCCAGGCGCTCGCCTGGTACCAGCGCGGAGGATATCAAAAGGAAACGGCGCAGGCTCTGCTTCTGCTATCGCGCGTGGAGCGGCGCAAGGGCGATCTTCCCGTGGCCCTCAAATCCATCGAAGAGCAACTGCAAGTAGCCCAAAACCTGGGAGACCGGATGCAAATCGCACTGGCGCAACAAGGAATCGCCATCGTTCTGGTGGAGCAGGGCCAGTGGCCCGAGGCGCTGGCGAAATACCAGGAAGCGTACCAGACCGCGCAGCAGTCGAACGACCGGCAGAATGCCGCCTATGACCTGTTGGGTGCATGCAACATGCTCTGGCAGCTCGGCCGTTACGATGAGGCGCAGCCGTCGATGGACCGGATGGGAGCCGACGCGCCAGGGGACGTACTCGCGCTGGCGGACAATATACGCGCGGCCATGGCGCTCAGTCAACGCCAGTTTCCCGCCTCGCTTGCGGCCAGCCGCCGGGTGCTCTTGAAGACCGCATTGAGCAACGACGTGCTGGTGGTCGCGAGGCGGAACCTGGGACTGGCCCAGGCAGGATCGGGCGCCGCGCGCGATGGGGCGGCATCCGCGGAAGAGGCGGCGGCGCTGGCGGCGAAGTTGGCGGATCCCTGGCTGATCGCCGAAACTAGGCTGGCGCGCGGGGAGGTTTCATTCGCCGCCGGCAATGCGCGAAGAGCCATGGAGGACGCTCTGGCGGCTCAGCAGTGGTATGCGCACGCGGGCAACCGGGCCGCGGAATGGCGATGCTGGCTGACGGCCGCGCGCGCCGAAAGCGCATTGGCCGATGGCGCGAAATCCCGGGAATACGCAGGAAAGGCCTCGGAAGCACTTGCGGACCTCAGCCGAAAGTGGGACTCTGAGAGCTACAAAAAGTATCTTGCCAGGCCTGATATCCAATATGATCGCGGCCAGCTTTCCCGGCTGGCCGGCACTCAATAACCGGTTATGATACCCAATCGCTTCAACCTCAACTCCCGCGGGAACCTGCGCCTGACGGGTATCGTTCTGGCGCTGCTGGCCGCCATTCCAGGCGGTCCTGCCTGCTTGTGGGCGCAGCCGCCCGAAACGCCCATCATTATCGGGGACGGATCTCTGACCATCGAATCCAGCGTGCCATGGTCGAGCTTTACCGGCTCCGGCGCTGTGAAGGCGCACCCGCACGCCGCCAGGCCGGTCGCGAGTGTGGACATCGCCATGCCCGCCATGAGCCACACGGTCACGTTCAGCGGCGAGAAGACTGAAATCGATGTCACCTACGCCGGGTCTTTCCCGATTGCGGTCCTTACCGGGAACGGCGGCAAAAATCTGGCCGTCAAGACGGACTTCAGCGCATTCCACCCGGGGGCGGACGCCAACCATCTGTCGCACAACAACACCGGCGGCTTCATTACCCATGTGACAGTGCTGCGAAACGGTACGGTGGTCTTCGACTCGTCGGCGTCGGGACACACGAAAATCGTGGTTCACTTCCAGTAGCCGACCCTGTCCCCAGGTTTATTTATGCAGGGTGGCGCCGCCCAGCGGGATGCGAGAATAAAGTGGCATGGTGGCCGATCCTCGCGAAATCTATACCGGATTGCTGGCGGAGCGCCGCCGCGATATCGCGGCCCACGAATTGCGCCACCGGAACTTGGGGTATTGGCGCCTGGCCATTGCGATCGGAGCCTGTATTCTGGGCTGGCTGGCGCTGATGGAGCACGCCGTCTCCTTCGCGTGGGAAACCGTCCCCCTGGCCTCGTTTATAGCGTTAATGGTGGGACACGACCGTCTGTTGCGGCGGACCGAGCGGAAGCGCCGCGCCTCGCGGTATTTCGAACGAGCCATCGCGCGCCTGGATGGCAATTGGGCCGGAGTCGGCGAAGCCGGCGAACGCTACCTGGATCCGGCTCATCCGTATGCACAGGATCTCGACCTGTTCGGCCGCGGCTCGCTCTTCGAACTCTTGTGCTCCGCCCGTACCCACATCGGCGAGGATACCTTGGCGCGTTGGCTGCTGGCCGCCGCCACGCCGGAGACGCTTCGTGCGCGCCAGGAAGCGGTCGCGGAACTGCGCGACCGGCTGGACCTCCGGGAGGCGCTGGCGATCGTCGCGGAGGAAGCTCGCACCGGCGTAAACGCAGTGGCGCTGGCCGACTGGGGAGAAGGCAGGGGTCCGGCGCTCGATACCGGGAAGATGCTGCTGCAAGTGCGCATCCTGGCTGGATTGGGGCTGCTGGCGGCTGCCGCCGGGATCGCCCTGCTGGCCAACACGGCCGGCTCCCTGCCACTCCCTGAATTAACCTCCATCCTGCTGCGGGACGGCCTGCTGGTGGTGCTGGCGGTCAACGGCTATTACCTGTACAGCCGGAATCGTCTGTTTTCCGCGGCGGTTTCCGCGGTCGAGGAAGCCGCGCATGAGCTGGCCCTGCTCTCGGAGGTGCTGGTGCTCCTGGAGCGGGAGACCTTCCGCAGTCCGCTGCTGTGCGGGTTGCGAGCCTCGCTCGATGCCGAGGGCGGACCGCCATCCGGACACCTGGCCCGGTTGAAGCGGCTGGTGGAGTATCTGGATTCCCGGGACAACATCTTCGTGCGTGTCGCCGAAATCTTCATTCTGTGGACGCCGCATTGGGTGCTGAAGGTGGAAGACTGGCGCCGCCGCTCCGGTCCGGCGGTCCGGCGATGGCTCGACGCCACCGGCGCGATTGAAGCCCTCTCCTCGCTGGCCAGCCAAGCGTTCGAACACCCCGGCGACACATTCCCGGAGTTGTCCTCCGATGCCAAGCCATGGATAGAGGCGGAACAAGTGGCGCACCCGCTGCTTCCGGAATCGCGGGCGGTTCGCAACGACGTGGTATTGGGCGGACCGGCGGCTCGCCTGCTGGTGGTCAGCGGATCCAACATGTCGGGCAAGAGCACGCTGCTGCGCACCCTGGGAACCAACGTGGTGCTGGCGCAGGCCGGCGCTCCGGTGCGCGCCCGGCGAATGGCGCTGACGCCCATGGCCATCGGCGCGTCCATCCGCCTCAGCGATTCTCTGCAAGGCGGGATTTCCCGGTTCTACGCGGAGATCCTCCGGCTGCGCCAGATCGTGGATCTCACCGCGGGTCCGCTGCCGGTGCTGTTCCTGGTGGACGAATTTTTCCATGGCACCAACTCGCACGACCGGCGGATTGGCGCCGAGGCGCTGGTGCGCGGACTGCTGAAGCGTGGCGCCTTCGGCCTCTTCACCACTCACGATCTGGCGCTGGCGGAGATTGTCGATACGCTCGATGGGCAAGGCGCCAACGTGCATTTCGAGGACCAGATCGAGAACGGGCAGATTCGCTTCGATTACGCGATGCGGCCGGGCGTCGTGCTGAAGAGCAACGCGCTCGAATTGATGCGGTCGGTGGGGCTCGACACATGACCGTGGCGGCGGTGCGCGAGCTGGCGCGGCGCTGCGGCTTCGAACTGGCCGGCGTGACTCCCGCCGAACCCTCCGGCGACCGTTCCCGGTACCGCGACTGGATGAGCGCGGGTCTGTCCGGAGAGATGCGATACTTGACCGGCCGCCGGGCCGAGGTCCGCGGCGACCCCCGCAATCTGCTGGCTTCGGCGCGGACGGCGATATGCGTCGGCAAGCTATACCAGACACCGCAGCCCCACTCCACGGATTTCGACGACGGCGAGCGGGGCTGGATTTCGCGCTACGCCTGGGGAGACGACTACCACCTGGTGGTGCGCCGCGGTCTGGAACGGCTGGACACGATGCTGCGCCAGCATGAGGGGGCCTCGTACGAATCCAAGATTTGCGTGGATACGGCGCCGCTGCTGGAGCGCTCCTACGCGCGTCTGGCCGGCCTGGGCTGGATCGGCAAGAATACCTGCCTGATCCACGAAGGCAGCGGCTCGTGGTACTTCCTGGGAGAGTTGCTGGTTTCCACCGCCATTGCGGGAGACGCCCAGTGCGCTCCTCCCCCCGACCGCTGCGGCACGTGCCGCCGATGCATCGACGCCTGCCCCACTGCGGCCATCGTACCGGCGAAATCGGGATTCACTCTCGATGCGCGCCTGTGCATTTCGTACTTCACCATCGAGCTGCGTGGCGCAATTCCCGAAAATCAGCGCCCTTCGCTGGGCGCGCATGTCTTTGGATGCGACATCTGCCAGGATGTGTGTCCCTGGAACCGGCGCGCGCCCGCCACGGACGAATCGGCCTTTCGGGCGCGTCATTTCGCGCCTCCGCTCGATCGGCTGGCCGCCGTGACGGAAGGCGAGTTTCGGGAGATGTTCCGGGAGACGCCGGTGGAGCGTGCGCGCTACTCGGGCTTCCTGCGCAACGTGGCGGTGGCCATGGGAAACAGCCGATTGGAAAAATTTCGAGCTCCCCTGCAAAAGCTGGCGGATTCCTCAGACCCCATAGTTGCCGGGCATGCAAGATGGGCGTTGGGCCGGCTGGGGTGAAACGCACCGTCTCACTTGCCCACCGCAACATTCCCGATCCAGAGCGTATTCTGCTCGTCATCGCCACCGGTCAAATCGAGGATAGCGATGGTTCGCCAGTGCGCGGGGTCGAAATGGCCCTGGCCATCGAAAGCGTTCAGTTTCACATCGACGTGGAAGACTTCCCGCCCGCCCGGCGGATAGATCGGCAGCGTGAACCGCGGCCCCTGACCTCCGCCCGGCTTGGTCATTTCCAGCACCAGCATCAGTGTGGCCGCGCGCTCGGAAGCCACATCGAAGACCAGCCGTTTGGCCTGCGCCAGTTGCGGATTGGACACCCGCCGGACAAGGAGGTCGAGTTGGCCATCGGTCTGTTTGTAGGACGCCTGGAGGGATTGCGGACCGAGAGGGGCAGCCGTTCCGCTGACCTTCAGATCAATCGAACCGGGCGTGATCCACTCCAGGAAATCGCGCCCCGGCAGGTCGATCGGCACCATTCCGGCCGCCGCCGCCGAGCGCTCGGGCGCGACACTCGACACCTCGAAACTGTCCAGCCATAGGCTGTGGTGTCCGGATTCGGCCGCCCCCTGCATCGACGATCCGGCGCTCGACAATATTTGCGGAAAGTACTGCGCCAGGTCGAACACCGCGATGCCCTCTACCTGGTCGAGATCGAGCTTCCCATCCGGATCCACCGGGTCGTTGGGCCCGTCCGTGACGGTGAAATCGGCGGGCGTGAGTTCAATCGCTTGCCAGGCGCCGGCCGGAGCCCAGAACCAGGCGACGTAGTTGCCGCCGCTCGGCTTCTTTTCGGAGAGCAGGACTCCCACCGCGGTATTGTGGTCGCTCCGCGCCCAGAATCGCAGACTCCGCATGCTGGCAAAAGACTCCGGGGCGCCCAGCACGGCGCCCGCGAACTTCTTAGGCCCCAGATCGTAGCTGAATTCCAACGCCGCATGGCCGGCACGCACGCTGGCAGCGTCGTGAGTGCTGTGAACTTCCGCCCCGTCCCCCGTCGCGGTCCACCCGGAGGCCTCCTTTTCGAACGTCTGAAAGAGGAGTCTGTTCGATACCCCCTGAGCGAAAACCGCCAGCGTGGCCAAGAGGACAAGACAAACCGTGCGCATACCGCGATGATATCGCGGCCGGGGTCACGCCTGCTGATATTGGCCCTGTCCCTGGCTCACATGACTCCAGTTCAGTTGGGCCAGGTAGAGCGGATTTCCGTCCGGATCCTCGAAGTGCGCGAAGCTGCCGGACTTTCCTTCTTCGACGCCTCCGGCGAAGTGCACGCCCTTAGCCTCCAGCCTCTTGACCGCTTCATGAACGGACCCCGCCAGTTCCAGCCCGATGGTCATGGATCCCTTACGCCCGGCCGGCGACCGTTCCGATGCCGGATGCAATCCGATCGTCAGGCCTTTGCCGATTTCCACCGAGGCCCAATGGTCGCCGAAACGATAGGCCAGTTTCAGCCCCAGGATTTCGGAATAGAAGCGGACCGCGCGGTCCATATTCGATACGTAGACAGTGACATTGCCGCTCGAAAACATGGTTTCTTCCTCTCGCTCTCAGCTTGCCGCAAATCGTGGCAGGATGAAAGAGCCACTTTTGAAATGGAGGGCGCCACCGGCTGGCTGTGGCAGCCCATCCGGCGCGGCCAACTTCCGCCAGGCGGTTTTCTTCCTTCCACCCGCGAACTGGCCCGCCAATTGGGAGTCTCGCGCAACACGGTGCTGGAAGCGTATGCCGCGCTTAGCGCGGAAGGATGCGTAACCGGCTCCATCGGAACCCGCTGTACCTCCATCGCTGAGGGCCAAACCGCTACGCGGTAGCGGTTATTGACTGTAACTGATTCATTCTAAATACGAACAACCGCTACGCCAAAGCGGTTTCCTCCCCGAACACCCGCTCAAAGATCTTGTCCACGTTCCGCAATTGCCGATCCAACGAAAACGCCTCGGCGATCTTTTCCGCGGGCAGGATCGCGCGGATTTCCGGATCGGCCTCAACGGCCGCGCGGAAATCGCCTTCTTCCTCCCAGGCCTTCATGGCATGGGTCTGCACCACTTTGTAGGCCTGTTCGCGCAACATCCCGGCGGCGGCCAAATCCAACAGCAACTGGCCGGAGAACACCAGGCCGCGCGTCATCTCCAGATTGCGCTTCATCCGCTCCGGATACACCACCAGTGTGTCCACCAGGCGCCGGGTCCGGTCCAACAGGTAATCCGTCAGGATAGTCGAATCCGGCAGGATCACGCGTTCCACCGACGAATGCGAAATGTCCCGCTCATGCCACAGCGCGATGTCTTCGAAGGCCGCCACGGTGTTCCCACGCACCACCCGCGCCAGGCCGCAAATCTGTTCGCAGGTTACCGGATTGCGTTTGTGCGGCATCGCCGAACTGCCCTTCTGGCCGCGCGCGAAGTATTCCTCCGCCTCGCGCACCTCGGTCCGCTGGAGATGCCGAACCTCCAGCGCGATCTTCTCGCACAGCGCCGTCACCAGGGCCAGCGTCGAAACGAATGCCGCGTGCCGGTCGCGCTGGATCACCTGCGACGCCGCCGGCGCCGGCTTCAGATCGAGCCGCGCGCAAATGAGCTCCTCGGCTTCCGGCCCGATGTGCGCGAACGTGCCCACCGCTCCGGAAATCTTTCCCACCCGCAGGTCTTCGGCGGCGGCGCTCAGACGCTTCAGGTTTCGCCCGGCCTCTTCATACCAGATGGCCAGTTTCAGCCCGAAGGTGATGGGCTCCGCGTGGACGCCGTGCGTCCGGCCGATCTGCACCGTGCGGCGGAATTCCAGAGCGCGGCGCTTCAATACCTCGCGCAATTCCTGCAACCCGGCCAGCAGCACCGCCGACGCCTGACCGAGCATGAGGGCCTGCGCCGAATCCACCACATCGTTGGACGTCAGCCCGTAATGCAACCAGCGCGACGCTTCGGCATGGCCCGCCTTGGCCATGGTCTCGGAAACCGCCGTGGTGAAGGCGATGACATCGTGCTTCACCTCTTTTTCGATTTCATTAATGCGCGCGACATCGAACGAAGCGTGCTGGCGCAGCAGGTCCGCGGCTTCCGCCGGCACCACTCCCAGCCCGGCCAGCGCGTCGGAGGCCGCCAGCTCCACTTCCAGCCACTGCTGAAATCTGTTCCGCTCACTCCAGATCTGGCCCATCGCGGGCCGTGTATATCGGGCAATCATAGGGGTTTAGAATGGAAAGACTTTCGAACACCGGTTCTGTTTAGCGATCTCCAGTTCGGTGGCCAGGCCCCGCTGTTCCAGAGACTGCCGGGCTACCATCTCCACGATCGCCGGATGGTTATTGTGTTCGCTCAAATGTCCCAGTACGAGCTGGTGTGTCGACGAATCCAGATCCTCCGTCAGAAAATCGCACATGGCATTGTTCGACAGATGGCCGACCCGGCTCATCACGCGTTGCTTGACGGACCACGGGTAAGGACCCACTTTCAGCATGTCGAGATCGTGATTGGCTTCGAGCAGCAGCAGGTCGGTCCTCCGCAGGTGGAACTTGATGGATTCGGGCACATAGCCCAGGTCGGTGGCGATGGCGATGCGCACGCCCTGCGCTGCGAATGCGAAACCCACCGGGTCGATGGCATCGTGCGGAATTCCGAAACTCTGCACCGCGATATCGCCCACCTGGAAGGCCGCGCCGGCCTGAAACTCCTCCAGCCGCGAGGGCCGCGTCTCGCCCCAGTCGATGGAGGGTTCGGTGAGCCGCGACAGGTAGATCACCGCCCGCAGTTTACGATTGCGCGCCAGCACCGGCAGCGCGGCCACATGATCGGAATGTTCGTGCGTGATGAGGATGGCGTCGATCGAGGCGAGGTCTTCGCCAATGGAATCCAGCCGCCGCCCCAGTTCCTTCATGCTCACCCCGGCGTCCACCAGGATGCGGGTCTTTTCGGTAGCCAGCAACGCCGCATTCCCCGAACTTCCGCTCGCCAGCACGCAGAATTTGACCATTGGTTACAGTTTACAGGCGAATGACTCAGTCTCTGAGAGAAAGTCCGGGCTTGCCACCCAGTTGTCATGCCCTGATCGTGCGCTCGCCGGGCGAGACGGCCTAACACATTTCTCCCAACCCAGCCAGGATAGCGCGCATTGCCTCATCGAGGGGAGGAAGATCTCGCGTGACGGCGCCCCAGACCGCTGCGTCGACTCACAGAGTACCTGTTCTACGGAGGCATTCAAGAACGTGCTCCACATACGCGCGCTGGAATTTCACAGCGGCACGGCTTCCCGCAGAACTTCATCCCGTATCAGGGGACTCAGCGAGCGCCGGATTACCACCTGGACACGCTGCCCAAGAAGCCGTTCCAGGTCGACGATCCGGCCCCCCGGAAACCATGGCGTAGTTTCGCCGGTCACGTCGACAAGAAGATCCACGTCGCTATCCGGCCGGTCTTCCCCGCGGGCCATCGAGCCGAAAAGCAGGACATTGCCTGCGCCGTGGAGGGCGGCCACCCGCAGGATTTCGTTGCAGTGTTCTCTAATGCGCGAACCAGCGCTCACTCATCCATAATTGCAGCGTCACTGTAAACTGGCAACTATGCACCTCGCTCGCATTCATCAGCACGGCGGCCCGGAAGCGCTTGTCTACGAAGAGGCCCCGGAACCCACCATCCAGGCCAACGAAGTCCTGGTCCGCGTGCGCGCTTGCGCCTTGAACCACCTCGACCTCTTCGTACGCGCCGGCATTCCCGGCATGAAATTCTCCCTGCCGCATGTATTGGGCAGCGACATCGCGGGCGAAATCGTCCAGGTGGGGCCGCTGTGCGAGCGCGTCCAACCGGGCTGGCGCGTGCTGCTCTCTCCGGGACTGAGTTGCCGCCAGTGCGAGGCCTGTCTCTCCGGCAACGACAACCTGTGCCGCCGCTATACCATGTTCGGCTATGCCCGCGATGGCGGCAACACCGAACTCCTCGCAGCCCCGGAGTACAGTGCAATCCGCATCCCCGACGACCTCACCTTCGAAGAAGCCGCCAGTGTCCCGCTCTGCTTCCTCACCGCCTGGCACATGCTCATGGCTCGCGCGCGCCTACAGCCGGGCGAGGATGTGCTGGTGCTGGCGGCATCGAGCGGTGTCGGTTCGGCCGCCATCCAGATTGCCAAAATGTTCCAATGCCGCGTGATTGCCACCGCCGGCGGGGAAGCCAAAATGGCCAAAGCCGTCGAATTGGGCGCCGATTTCGTGATTGACCACTACCGCGAGGACATCTCCGCCGTGGTCAGGAAGATCACCGTGAAACGCGGCGTCGACGTGGTGATCGAGCATGTGGGCGTCGCCACCTGGCCCAAGAGTCTGGAATCGCTGACTGCCGGAGGCCGCGTGGTCACCTGCGGCGCCACCACGGGCTATGACGCTCAAGTGGACCTGCGATATTTATTCAGCAAGCAATGGAGCCTGCTGGGATCGTTCATGGGAACCATGGGCGAGTTGCACCAGGTCCTCAAGTTCGTTTTCCGCAAGCAACTGAAGCCGGTGATCGACCGTGTTTATCCGCTCTCCGAAATCCGCGACGCGCACCGCCGCCTGGAGAACAAAGAGCAGTTCGGCAAGATCCTGGTGGTTCCGTAGAACGGTCTATTTTCCGCCGGGCAACTTCACGAACATCGTGTCGCCGTTGGGCGCTTTGATGATTTCCGCCTGGTTCTTAGGCTTGACTGCGGGCTTCGGCGCTACCGGAACCGGCTGGACCGCCTCCGGGACGATTATGGATGGCGCCGGCGGGGTCATGGCTTCCAACACGGGCAACGTGGCCGGCCCCGCTACCGCCGGGAGCGCAGCCTCCGGCGCCGCGACCGGCGCCGGATCGCCCTCGGTGCGGTTCGAGGCCGCCGAGGTCACCCAGGTCTGCTGCGTAGCGATCGCCTTGCGCAAGTCCTCATCGGACATCGCCAGCGAAATTCGAAAGGAGCCATCCTCCGAGTGAAGGTCGAACTTCGTGCCGCTGTCCTTGGGCTGCTGCGCCTTGAGCGCCGCTTCCAGTATGCTCAGTGCCGCCGTCATTTTGGCCGCGTCGCCGGTGGAGCGGGCGTGCAGCTCCGCCGTAAGTTCCAGGCCCTCGTGAAGCGCCGCTCCAAACGAAAAGCGGTCGATCGAGCGGAGCGCTTCGGCCGCATCGCCCTTCGCCGTCAGCCCGTCCGGACAGTCGCCGATGCCCCAAACGTCGTACTTCGACTGCGCCTCATCCATTCGCGACTTCAGCGCCGCGTCCAGTTGGGCTCCCGACCCACGCCGGTCGATGGCCTCCCGCACCTGCGCCGGATCGCCCAGAATCGCCGTTTCGCCGTCGATCAGGCCGACCGCATAGCTCGAGTCCTTCTCATCTTCGATCACGGGGATATCGTGATACCGCTTGGCGCCCTGTGCCAGTTGTTCCACGTCGAACCGGCCGTGGACAATCACCAGCATGGGAGCTTTGGCGTCCGCGCCCGCGGCGAGGAACCACACCTGGTCTATGTCCTTGAACGGATCGAAACCCTTCAGGTTCCCGCCGGCCGACAATTTCGCGGCGATGTCCTGCTCCTGGGCGCCAAAATCCTTCGCCAGGGAAGAGGTGAGAAGGCTTCGCACATTGATGCCGATGGCCACCTTCGTACCCGGAGGAGCCAATTCGGAAACAGATGTGTCCGAGGCCATGGCGGCCGAAATCGCCCATGCAAATACAAACACTACTGGCCAGCGTTTCATATCATGAGATTGCGCTTGCTATCCCCCAAAAGCCAGATTGGCTTGGGTTAGTATTGAGCCGTTAGCCACTAGCCATTGTTGCGCGCAGTCGCCGCCTCCACAGCACGAAAGGCGAATGGCTCTTCCGCTACAATAGCCAATCATGCGATCCGTTCTTCTGGCGCTCACCATCTCGACACTCGCTTTCGGAGCCAGTCCGCGGCCCAAGGTGCGTGCCATTACGGCCTTTGTGCACATCGATTCCGCACGACCCGAAGCGCCGATCGAGAATGCCCTGCAGTTTCTGAATGCCGCGCGTCAGGCCTATACGGAGGCCGGGTTCGAGGTGGAAACTGTCCGCATCTCCACCCAGCCGTTTCCCGAATATACCCGCGGCCTGCCCCGTGCCGGCGCGCTGGCGCTCCTCAATAAACTGGACGATTTGGCCAAAACCCGCCATTTCTCGCTGAGCATCGGTCCTGCCATGCTGCACGATTCGGACGATTTGGCATCCGTCGACCTGCTGGCCGATTTCCTGTCCAAGGTTCCCAACGCCAACGCCAGCCTGGTGGTGGCCGGCGACGACGGCATCCACTGGAAATCGCTCCGCCAGGCCGCGCGGCTCATCAAGACCGTCTCCGAGCGCAGTCCGCACGGCCAGGGCAATCTCAATTTCGGAGCCATCGCGATGCAGAAGGAATATTGCCCGTTCTTCCCCGCCTCCTGGCACACGGGAACCGCTCCTGCATTCTCCGTCGGCCTGGAAGGCGCCAGCGTGGTCGCCGACGTCTTCGCCCGCGACCGCGATCCGGTCGTCGCACAGGAACATCTCACGCTCGAGTTGACCCGGCATCTGCGGGATGCCGAATCTGTCGCCACGCGCGTCGCGGCGTCCAGCGGATGGGTCTACGCCGGCATCGATCCCACACCCGCGCCGCTGGGGGATGTGTCGATCGCCCGCGCCATCGAATCGTTCATCGGCGCGCCCTTCGGCGCGAACGGCACCATGACGGCCGCCGCCATCATCACCCGCTCCGTCCAATCGGCGCCGGTCAAACGCCTGGGGTACTCCGGCCTGATGCTCCCCGTGCTGGAGGACAGCGTGCTCGCGAAGCGCTGGTCGGAAGGGGCCTTCACCATCGATTCCCTGTTGGCCTACTCGGCCGTCTGCGCCGGGGGCCTGGATACCGTACCGCTGCCCGGCGATATCACCGAAGAGCACATCGCGCGCATTGTAGGCGATGTCGCCACGCTGGCCTGGAAGTGGAACAAGCCATTGTGCGCGCGGCTGCTTCCCATCCCCGGCCGGAAGGCCGGGGAACAAACCGAATTCCGCGATTCGCGCATGGGCAACGTGACCATTCAACCCGTCAAATGATTCTTTACGATCTGGTTTTCTGGGAGTTGATTATCTGCTGGCTGGTCTGGTGCTACATCCCCATTTTCCGCGCGCCCCACAATCAGAAGCGCCCGTCGGTCACCGCCCACGGTCCCACCGTGCTGGGACTTCTCTTCGAGATTGCATCGTACGTTGTGGCGGTGTCGGTGCGCGAACCGGCGGGCGCCATTCCCTGGATTCGCCTTCTGGCCGCCGCGCTGGCCGCGCCCGTGGGAGTCGCGGTGATGTGGAGTGCGGTCGCACATCTCGGCCGGCAGTTTCGCATCAATGCCGGACTGTACGCGGACCATGAACTGGTGCGCACGGGCCCCTATTCGACGGTTCGCCACCCCATCTACGCTTCGATGATGCTGATGCTGCTGGGCACGTCGATGATGGGGACTCGCTGGCCGTGGATGCTGGTCGCCTTCGCGCTGTTTCTGATCGGCACGGAAATCCGCGTCCGCACCGAAGACAGGCTGCTGGCTTCGCGTTTCGGCGAGCAGTTCACGGCCTACCGGCGCCAGGTTGCCGCCTACATTCCGTTCGTGCGGTGAGGCATGGGCGCGGTGTGTCATGCGATAGTATTCTTTATGCATCGGCGCTTCCCTCTGTTTGCCTTGACCCTTCTTGCGACGACCCTGCCCGGGCTGGCTCAGAACCTGACCGAGCACTATAAGGACACTGCCGACCGGCTGATTGATGCGGCCCTGGCCGACAGGGAAGGCTATGATCGTCTGACCTATCTCTGCTACCGGATTGGCAACCGCCTGAGCGGATCTCCCGCCCTCGAAAAGGCCATCTCCTGGTCCGTCGAACAGATGAAAGCCGCCGGTCTCAGTAACGTCCGGGTGATCCCCACCAAAGTGCCCCACTGGGTCCGCGGCGCCGAATCCGGCCGTATCCTGACGCCCCTCGACCGGCCGCTGCACATGCTCGGTCTCGGGATGAGCGCCGGAACGCCGCCCGGAGGCATCACCGCCGAGGCCATCTCCGTTCCCGACTTCGATACTCTCGACAAGCTCGGCCGCGACAAAATCCAAGGCAAGATCGTGGTCTACGACTACGAGTTTCGCGGCTACGGATCGGCGCGCAACTACCGGTCGAGCGGCGCCTCTCGCGCTGCCGCCCTGGGGGCGGTCGCCGTGCTGGTCCGCTCCGCCACGCCGCTCGCCATGCAGACGCCCCACACCGGCGCCATGGAGTATACCGGGGATGCGCCGCACATTCCCGCCGCGGCGATTTCTCCCGAAGATACCTATATGATCACGCGGTTGATCGCCGGAGGGACGCCCGTCAGGATCCATCTGGAAATGGGCTCGCAGATGCTTCCGGATGCCGATTCGGGCGATGTTATCGGCGAGATTCAGGGCAAAGAGCACCCCGAAGAAGTGGTCGTTATCGGCGGTCACATCGATTCGTGGGACGTCGGACAGGGCGCCCAGGACGATGGCGCTTCCATCATGGCCTGCCTGGAGGCCCTCTCGATCATCAAGAAGCTCGGCCTGGAACCGCGCCGTACCCTACGGGTGGCCTTCTGGGTTAACGAGGAAAACGGCGGCCGCGGCGGGGACGCATACCGCGCCTTTGTCGGAGATGACATCAAGAACCAGGTGGTCGCCCTGGAAATGGATGGCGGCGCGGAAACGCCTCGCGGGTTCGGCGCCAGCGTCGACCCGGCTTCCTTGGAAATGCTCAAACAGATCGGCAAGCTGCTGGAACGGATCGGCGCGAGTGAAATCGCGGGCGGTGGCGGCGGCGAAGATATCCGTCCTCTGGTCGCCGCCGGCGTCCCCGCCATGAGCGAACGCGCGGCCGGAACTCACTATTTCGACTGGCACCACAGCGAAGCCGACACGCTCGACAAGGTGGACCCCACCGATTTCCGCAAGAGCGTCGCCGCGCTCGCCGTCATGGGATTCGCGCTCGCCGATATGCCGACACGCGTAACGGCCAGTGCCGGAGGCCGCGGCGGACGGGGGCAGTAGGACGGCTAAACGCTATACTGGAATGGAATGAGGCGTATCGCCGTTCTGGGTCTCACGGTCGCATGCGTTCTGCTGTGCACGCTCTTCGCCCAGCGGCCGTTTCGCGAATACCCGGCCTGGGAGTACAACGACTTCCCGATTCCCAAGGACTATAAGACTCCCGGCGAGTGGACCTTCGCCCGTCTCATGTACCCTTCCTATCACATCCAGACCGACTGGCAGTTCAAGCCCGGACTCGACTGGCGAGAGGGCAACACCAACTGGAGTATCGACTATCCGCGTTCCGACCGTCACCTCGCCCTGGCCATGCGCCGCCTGACCCGCATCGACGCCAAATCCGTCGAGCAGCCCATCAACCTGGATGACGATCAGGAGGATGTGTTCAATTACCCGTGGCTCTATGCCGTGGAAGTGGGCCATTGGGAGCTGACGGACGCCCAAATCGCCAAGTTCCGCGAGTTCCTTCTGCGCGGAGGCTTCTTCATGTGCGACGATTTCCATGCCGAGGCCGAGTGGCGGGTCTTCGTCAACTCGATCGGCAAAGTCTTTCCGGACAAGCCGATCGTCGACATCGCCAACAACGACCCCATCTTTCACACGGTTTACGACCTCGACGAGCGCTACCAGGTTCCCGGCATGCAGTACGTCTACTCGCACCAGATATGGGAAAAAGACCCGACCGGCAAGGTCCCTCATTGGCGCGCGATCTACGATGACAACGGCCGGATTATGATCGCCATCTGTCATAACATGGATTTGGGCGATTCCTGGGAAAATGCCGACGACCCGCGCTATGAGCAGCGCTTTTCCGCGTTAGGCATACGTCTGGGAGTCAACTACATCACGTATGCTATGTCGCATTAGCGGCTACTTCAAGATCTCGTTGAGATCGATTTCGCCGCCAGCCAGGAGTTCCGACGGAAACGCGCCCGAGCGCAGTTCGGCAGTCCCCGGCCGGTAAATCCACACGTGTTTGCGTACGGGATAGACGACCCAGATCTCCAGGACGCCGTTTTTCCAGTACTCTTCGATCTTGCCGTCGATGTGGTCGGCGGTCTTCTCACCCGAGATCACTTCGACCACCAGCGCCGGCGACCCCAGATAGTAGTCGTCCGCCTGCTGTGCTGAGTGAGTAATGCTGACGTCCGGCTGCAACCAGCTATGATTTCCCATGCGGTAGCCCATCTCGTGGTGCGCTTTTCCCAAGGCGGCGCATTCGGCGCGGCCATGGGCTTCCGCCAGGATCGCAAACACGCGGCGATAGAGCCGTTCGGAGATTTCGTTGTGTTTCAATTTGGCAGGCGGCAATTCGATCAACTCCCCTTTCAGAAGTTCCTGTTTACCAGGCTGCTCCGGCATCTGTTCGAACTCCTCGAACGTCACGTATCCCGCTATGGTTGCGCCGGTCATCGATCTCGCCTCCGTCTACTATACGTATACAATAGCAGCAGGTAATCCATGAAACGGTCCCTCCTGGCATGCCTTGCCGCGATGGCGGCTTTCGCCCAGGGCGGCGCGGGCATTCCGCCGCGCACCCATAGCGGCGACTATCCGGCACAGCAGACGTCGGGCGACCTCACGTTAGCCGCCGCATTGCTTACCCCCGCCGAGGCCAGGAAAGTCTTCACCGCCGATCTCGACCGCGCCGGTTTCCTGGTCTTCGAAGTCGCCGCATATCCCGAAAACAACGCGCAGATCGATCTCGCGCCCGACCAGTTCACGCTGCGCATCGTCAACGACCCGGCCGTCGCGCCCACCTCGTCCCCCGAGTCTATCGTCGAGGTCATGTATAAGGGGAAGCGATCCGCCCCGCAGTTGCCCGAGAACGTCCATGTCTACACCACCGGAAGCGTCGGCTATGAATCGGGAACCGCCGGCCGCCGCGGCGGAATGTACGGCGGGGGAGGGACGGCCGTCTCGGTTGGCGACGGTGCGGGACCGCCGCCGGCTTCGCCTTCGCCGCCCTCAATCGACCGCGACAGCCTTCAGGTGCAACTGGCGGCGCGGGAGTTTCCAAGCACCAAGGCGACCGCCCCGGTTGCGGGCTATCTCTATTTCGCCAAACCGCAAGTCAAGCCGAAGAACGGCGTGTACCAACTGACCTTCAATTTGAGCGGCAGGACCGGACAGCAAATGGTTGTGCCGGTCTTAGCCAAGACGCGTAAGTAACGCCTTCGCGAAAGCGGCCGCCGGCCCTGACACGGAACCGCGACCGATAGGGAGCGGCCCGACCGGCCCGACAGTCTCCCAGCAGTTTGCCGCGTGGGCCGATAGAGTATAGAGGTACGGGTGTCCGCGCTCAGGCCGCACCATGAGCCGTCAGCCCGCCAGAATCTTCTCCGCCGCCGCGCGTCCCAGCCGGATGCAGTCCGGGATTCCGATGCCCTGGTACGCATTGCCCGCCAGGTGCAGACCCGTGATGGCCGCCACGCGTTCTTCGAGTTCCATCTGCCGGACCGTATGTCCCACGGTGTATTGCGCCATCGACTGCGGCCAACGGGAAATCCGGCGGAATCGCACCGGCGCCGTCACTCCGGCGATCTCACGCAGTTCCTCCGCCACCGTCCGTTCCACGGTTTCGTCGGATTCCTGCAGCACGCCCGGGTCTTCCCGTCCGCCCAGGAAACAGCGGGCCACCACCTTGTCCTCCGGGACGCGATGCGAGAACTTGGTGCCCACCCAGGTGCAGGCCACCAACTTCCGGCGTTCCTTGCGGGGCACCAGGAATCCGAACCCCACCGGCAGCCGCGCGAAATCCCGGGCGTCGAAACCGAGCGCCACCGTCATCGACGAACTGTAGGGCACGGCGCCCAGGATCTCCGAAACACGCCCGTCCACGCCGGCCAGAAGCGCGGCCGCGCTGTGCGCCTCGGTGGCCATCACCAGCCGGTCGGCCTCCAGCCAGTCGCCCGCCAGCCGAATACGGAAGCCCGCGCCGACTCGCTCCACCGTTTCGGCCCGCCCCCAACGCACATCCATCTTGCCGCGAATCGCGGCCGTGACGGCGTCCACCATCTGCCCCAGTCCGCCCCGCAGGGTGCGAAACAGCGGGGCCGGCGGTTGGGTGGAGCGGTTGCGCGCGGCTTTGGCGCGCTCCGCCAGCACGCCGCGCGTCAGGCTGCCATACCGGTTCGCCAGGTCCACGAATCTCGGCAGCACGCTCCGGACGCTCAGCTCGCTGGGGCTTCCGCCGTAGATGCCCGAAAGCAGCGGCTCCGCCAGGTAGTCCACGACTTCGCGCCCATAATGCTCTTCGATGAACGCGGCCACCGATTCGTCATCCGGCTTGGACTTGGGCGCGCGCAACAGTTCCAGGCCCATGCGGATCTTGGCGCCGATGCCGAGCAGGCGGGTCCCCACCAGCGGCAGGATCTTGGTAGGCACCATCATCATCAGACCATCGGGCAAAGGGATCAGCCGCCCGCCCTTGCGCACGTAGGTCACACGCAAATGGTCGTTGGAGCCGATCACCTGGTCCGCCAGGCCCAGGTCGCGGATCAGTTCGAGCGCCGCCGGTTTCGCCGAGAGAAAGCTGTCGGGGCCGGCTTCGAGAGTACACCCCTCCACCTGCTCGGTTTGAATGACGCCGCCCAGCCGCGGCCGCGATTCGATGAGGGTGGAAGCGGTCCCGCCGTTCGCAAGGTAGTAAGCCGCCGCGAGCCCCGAAATTCCCCCACCGATGATGACAACCCGAATAGGAAGCTCCTAGCTGAAGGCTGATGGCGGTTGGCTGAAGGCTCTCTTGGCCACTTCGCCCAGCGCCCGCGTGAACGTCAGCGACCCGTTTAAGGATTCCGGCCGCCCCAGTTTGATCCCGCGCTCCGCGGCGTACTCGTGAAATCCGATATCGATGTCATACAGCACTTCCACGTGGTCGCATACGAAGCCGATCGGATCCACCACCACCTCGCGCACTCCTTCGGAGGCGTAGCGGTCCAGGCAGGATTCCACCGTGGGCCCCAGCCACTGGTCGCTGGTCATCCCCTGGCTCTGGTACGCGAAATCCCACTCCGCGATGCCGGCGCGCTGTGCCACCCCGGCTGCCGTCGCGCGTGTTTCGCGGTCGTATGGATCGCCGTCCGCCAGCGCCTTCTCGGGCAGGCTGTGGGCCGTGAACAACACCCGCTTTTCCGGCCCGGCCAGAGGTCCGTGGCGTACGGCGTATTCCTCCAGGCGTTCGGCAAAGGCCTCAATCAGCAGCGGCTCTTCGTGAAAGCTCCTGGCCCATGCGAGTTCCGCCGCCACTCCAGCTTCGCGCGCGGCCTCTTCGGTGCGCTTGATGTAGAGTCCCACGCTCAATTCCGAGTATTGCGGAGCCAGACACACCGCCGCCAGTTTGTCGATTCCAGCGGCGCGCACCTGGTCCATGGTCTCGCGGATGAAGGGGTTCCAGTTGCGCATGCCGAAGAACACCGGGATCCCCAGCAGTGCCTGCAGCGCCTGGGCCTGCGCGCGAGTCCACGGCAATAGCGGCGACGCTCCCCCAACGGCGCGATAGCGGTGCCGCACTTCCTCCAGAACCTGCGGAGATCCAGGCCTTCCGCCGCGCACGAACGAAAGATAACTGTCTACGTCTTCCACGCGCTCCGGCGCACCGTGCGCCAGCAGCAGGACCGCGGGCTTCATGGACGGAATTCCCGCACCATTTCCACCACGGCCTTGACGTTCTCTACCGGAGTTTCGGGCAGAATGCCGTGTCCCAGATTGAAGATGTGGCCGGGCCGCGTGCCCGTGCGTTTCAGCAGTTCATGCACCTTGATCTTCAGTTCGTGAAGCGGCGCGAACAAAGCTACCGGGTCCAGGTTGCCTTGGATGGCGGAGCGGTAGCTGACGTCCATCCACGCCTGGTCGATGTTGATGCGCCAGTCCACCCCCATCACGTCTCCGCCGGCCGCGTGCAGTTCCTTGAAGAAACCCGAGGCGCCCGTCCCGAAGTGGATCACCGGGGCTCCCGTGGAGCGAATGCGTTCGATCAGCGCGCGCGAATACGGCGCGGCGAACCGCACATAATCGTCCGACCCCAGCGTGCCGACCCAACTGTCGAACACCTGGATGGCGCGCGCGCCCGCCGCCACCTGAAGGTGCGCGAACGGCGCCAGTACGTCCACGATCTTACCCATCAGCCGCCGCCACAGCGTCTCATCGCTGTACATCAGCTTCTTGGTGCGGATGAAATTCCGCGACGCGCCGCCTTCGATCATGTAGCTCGCCATGGTGAACGGCGCGCCTACGAATCCGATCACCGGCACTTTGCCGGCCAGCGCCCGGACCACCTGCTGGATGGCCTCGCCGACATAACCCAGGTCGTCGGTATTGGCGGTCGACAGCGAATCCACGTCGTCGGTGGTGCGGACCGGATTGTCGATTACCGGCCCTTCGCCGGCCGCATACCGCAACTTCAGCCCCATGGGCATCACCGGCAAAAGCAAGTCCGCGAAAATGATGGCGGCGTCCACGTCCAGCAGTTCCACTGGCTGGAGCGTCACCGCGGCGGCCAGATCGGGCCGTCGGCAGATATCCAGAATGCCGTTCTTCTCGCGGATCTGGCGGTACTGCCTCATGTAACGGCCCGCCTGCCGCATGAACCATACCGGCCTCACGTCCGTTGGGCGCCGCCGGCAGGCGTCTAGGAAACGGCTGGTCATTGGAGCCACGCGCATGGCTGATCCGTCCTGTCTTCGCAAAAGAACACTCGAAATTCCTTTGGTTTATGTTTCGCCGCCCACTGGCGGCCGTTCACGAAGTACGGTTTGGCCCATACCTCGCTGTCTACAGTTCGACGTGCGATTACCGAAACCGCCACGCTGCCCTGCGCCGGATATCCGGTCCGCGGGTCCATAATATGGGCGTAGATGCGTCCTTCCGCCCGGAAAAACTTCTCATAACTACCCGAGGTGGAAAGCGACGTGTCCTTCAGAAATACCGTGGCCGCCGTCTTCGCCTGGTTCCAGGGGTCCTTGATTTCCACCGCCCAGCCCCGCGGCTCGGCGGGTGGAGCGCCCATTGCGTAAATGCTGCTGTCCGATCCCGATACCAGTGCGATCTCTACCCCGTGCTGTTTCAAGACATCTACCATCCGGTCCACGGCGTATCCTTTGCCGATCCCCCCGGGATCCAACTCCACGCCCGGCCGGTCGAACCATACCGTACCCGCCCCGGCATCCGTATGAATATGCCGGTATCCTACCTTGGTCAGCGCCGCCTGAACTTCCGCCTGGTGCGGTAAATGGCCCGACCCTTTGTAGAACCCCCAGACTTTCATCAGGGGCCCTACCGTAATATCGAAAGCTCCTTCGCTTTCGCGGCTGTACTCCACCGCGGCTGAAAGCAGCGCGAACAGTTCCGCGGACACCTTCACCGGCTTCTCGCCGGCTTCGCGGTTCACCAGGCTCCATTCGCTTTCGGGCCGGTAATTCGAAAGCATTTCGTCGAGCCGCCGCGCTTCCTCCAGGGCCGCGTCCGCCGCGGACTCCATCTTCACGCGGTCGAATCCATAAAGCGCCACCGAAAAAGTGGACCCCATGGCGCCGGCGCTTTTCTCCAGACGAAGCAGCTCAGGCCCGCGCGCTTGCCCCGGAACGGCGGTCGCGAGACCCGCCAACAGGAACAAAACTATCACAATCTGTTTGTGTTTAGGGCTAATTTTCAGTACGTCCACGACTTTTTTTCGCCCGTTTGAGAAGAAAATCGATGCGGCTCTCGATATCCGGAGTTTTGTCATGGTCGAAATGCAGTTCCGGGACGCGCCGCAAGCTCAACCGCACCGCCAGTTCGTGACGCAAATAATGCCGGGCGCCGTCCAAAGCCTCGATGGCTTTCCTGCAGTCCCGCTCGTCGCCGCGCACCACCACCTTCACCGTGGCGTGCTTGCCGTCGGGACTGACGTGCGCATCCACTACATCAATCGTCTGCAGCCGTGGATCGGATGTCTCGAATCCGATGATTTCCGACAACTCTTCCCGCACCGCTTCGGATACTCTCGCTGTCCGCCTCTCGTCCATTTCCGGTTCGCCGTGGGGATGCTTCTACCCCACCCATTCCACCGACGCGCTGGCCAATCCTTCGGCCAGCATGCCGGCCGCTTCTTCCTCGGCCGCCCGTAGTACTTTCTCCGCGAATGCCTGGTCCCGCGACACTGTCACCACCGCCACCACCGAACGCTGCCACATGTCGTGATAGTCGATCTCCGCCACCGCGACGTTAAACTTGTGACGCAACCGGTCCTTCAGGCTTTCGAGCACGTGCCGCTTTTCTTTGAGCGAATGCGAATGTTCCAGCCGCAACTCCAGCGTCAATACGCCGATGGCCGCCATTTCCTTTCACTTAGTTCCCGGAAACCATCCCGCTCGCCATACCTTTGTCTCCGCCACTATTGTGGCGCACACACTCGTGCGCGCCGCGTCGCGGCTCTTCGCGACGGCCGGCGTATTCCCGCCGGTTCCCGCTTTCCCAGCCAGGCATCCCGGCGAGCCGGGATGCGGCACGCATGAGTGCGTGCGCCACTAGAAGCCTTCTTGGGCCACGCGCTCGGTCAGGAACGCCTCAATGATGTCGCCCTGCTTTACGTCCGCGTAGTTCTCCAGGGTAATGCCGCACTCCTGGCCGCTCTTCACTTCGCTGACGTCGTCCTTGAACCGGCGCAAGGAGCCGATCTTCCCGGTGTACACCACCACGTTGTCGCGCAGCAACCGGACTTCGCTCTTGCCCGGAATGTTCCCGTCCTGCACGAAGCAACCGGCCACACTCCCCACCTTAGTGATCCGGAACGTGTCTTTGACTTCCGCCTTGCCCTTGTAGACTTCGCGGAATACCGGCGCCAACAGGCCGGTCATGGCCCGCTTCATCTCGTCGGTCAGGTTGTAAATAATGGTGTGAAGGCGAATATCCACCTTCTCCTTTTCGGCCAGCGTGGAGGCCGCCCGCTCCGGCCGCACGTTGAACCCGATAATCACCGCGTTCGACGCCGATGCCAGCAGCACGTCGCTTTCGTTCACCGCGCCCACGCCGCTGCGGATCACCCGCACCTTCACCTTCTCGTTGGACAGCTTCTGCAGCGTCTCGGTCAGCACCTCGGCCGATCCGCCGACGTCCGTCTTGATGATGATGGGCAGTTCCTTGACCTCGCCCTCCTGCATCTGTTTGTGCAGTTGTTCCAAGGTCAGGCGGCTGGATTTCGCCAGCGCCGCTTCGCGGTCCTTCTGATCGCGGAACTTCACGATCTGCTGCGCCTTGGCGGTATCCGTGACCACCTGGAAATCGTCGCCCACTTCGGGCAGCGATTCCAATCCCAGCACCTCCACCGGAGTGGAAGGCTCCGCCTTGCGGATCTGGCCGCCGCGGTCGTTGATCATGGCGCGGACCTTGCCGAATACCGATCCGCAGATGAAATAATCGCCCACCGCCAGGGTGCCGTTGCGCACCAGCACGGTGGCCACCGGACCGCGTCCGCGATCCAACTGAGCTTCGAGCACCGTGCCCATGGCCGGCCGGCCGGGATTGGCTTTGAGGTCCTGCATTTCGGCCACCAGGAGAATCATCTCCAGCATCAGATCCAGGTTCTGGTGGGTTTTGGCCGATACCGGCACCATCACCACGTCGCCGCCCCAGTCTTCCGCCAGCAGGCCGCGGTCGGCAAGCTGCTGCTTGATGCGTTCCGGCTGGGCGTCCGGCTTGTCGGTCTTATTGATCGCTACGATGATCGGCACCGCCGCCGCGCGGGCATGGTCGATGGCTTCGAGAGTCTGCGGCATCACGCCGTCGTCGGCCGCCACCACCAGCACCACGATATCGGTGACTTTGGCGCCGCGCGCCCGCATGCGGGTGAACGCTTCGTGGCCAGGCGTGTCGATGAACACGATTTTCTTGCCGTTCATCTCCACCTGATACGCGCCGATATGCTGCGTAATCCCGCCGGCTTCGCGTCCGGCCACGTTGGCCTCGCGAATGGCGTCCAGCAGGCTGGTTTTCCCATGGTCCACGTGGCCCATGATGGTTACCACCGGAGCCCGCCTCACCATGTCCTTGGTGTCCTGGGCCTCTTCCACCGCCTGCATGGCTTCCACTTCATAACTTACGGTCGCCGTGGACGAACCGAATTCGCGCGCCACTTCCGTCGCCAGTTTGGAATCCAGGGTCTGGTTGATGGTGGCGAAGATGCCGCGGTCCAGCAGCTTCTTGATCACCAGGTTGGCCCTCACGTCCAGCTTTTCGGAAAGCTCCTTGACCGTGATGCCTTCGGAAATGGTGATCTCACGGTTGATGGGCGGCGGACCGGCTTCCTGCTGCCGGCGCGTGGGCCCTCGTAAAACCCTCTCCTGCTCCACCCGCTCTCTGGGCTGGCGCGCTCCACCGGGTTTTCCCCCTGGACGGCCGCGCGGTTGTTCGATCGGCGGCGGAGCCAAGCCCGGCTCCATGCGGCCCCGCGACGTGGGATGTTGCGGTCGCGGCCCGCCGGGACGCGGCGGAGGACCGGCCGGACGAACCCCCGGCTTGGTGACCAATGGCTGGCCCGGCCGGATGGGTCCGCGATAAATCGGCTGCCCCGGAACCGGAGAACTGGCGGCTGCCCGCGGAACTCCCGGACGCGGAGACGGCGGCTGCGCCGGCATCACTGGACGCGGCGTTCCCAGCTTGATCGCCAGATCGGGACGCGGCGGCACCACCGGACGCGCTGCCGGCTGTCCGGCGAACGGCCGCCCGGGCCCACCCGGCGTCATCGGCATGGAACCGCTTCGAGCGGTCTCCGGACGCGGAGATTCGGGACGGCGCCCCACCACGGGAGGCCGCGGCATGGAAGGCGCTCCCCGAACTTCTCCGGGCGCGGCCCCGCCGGTTGCCGCCGGACGCGGTTCCGCGAGAGTGGATGGAAATGGCTGGCGCGGGCCGGAAAGAATCTGACCGGGCCGCGGACCGCTGCCCGATGCGGGCAACGGCTTGGCCGCGGGCGCTATCGGCCGCCCCGGAGCGATCACCGCCACGGGAACTGTCGTGTGCGATACCGGCGGCGGAGCGCTGGGCGTCACGCTTGGCGCAACCGGTAATTGCACCGTCGGCGGCGCAGGCATCGGCCTGCCGCCAACCGGCGGCATGATGGGGCGTCCGGCCAGCAGCGGCGGACGGACCGGCGCGGTGTGCGGCTGGGCGGCTTCCGCGTGACTCTCGTCGCGCGCGGCAGGCTCCTCGGCAACCGGAGCCGCGCCTTGCGGAGCGGCCAGCCCGGCTGAGGGCCGGGGCGCCGGCTCATACGCCTCTTCGGCCTCCGCCGCCCGATCCGCGGCTTCGTCGGCGACCGCGACGGAGCTGCCTCCGTCTCGATCCTGACTTCCGTCCGATTCCAGGTCGGGAGAATCCAGCCCGTAAAGACGCCGCAAACGGATCGCCACGTCTTCATCAATCGAGCTGGAATGCGTCTTCTTCTCGGTGACGCCCAGTTCAGGAAGCCGGTCCAGGATTTCGTGAGCTTTGACTTCGAGCTCACGGGCCAGCTCGTTGATTCGAATCTTCTTCATAGCGTAAAGCAAATCTGCTTCCACCTCAGGCGCTCCGGCACTGCTCAATGGCTACCTTCTTCCGGAGTACTCTCTACGAGCCCAGGCCCGTCAAGGTCCGCCTGATTATTGGGGGGAGAACCCGCGCTCTCTATCGTACCAGAATGCCCCCCTGGCTCTTCCACTTCCGCTTCCGGTTCCGCGGTTTCGGGTTCCGCTGTTTCCACTTCGCCGGATGCGGCTCCGGCTTCCACCGGTTGCATGTCTTCTTCCACCGGCGACGCCGCTTCTTCGGCCGGCGTCGAATCCTCGAACTGGCTGTAGTATGCGTTCACCGCGAGCTGGATCTGCTCCACCATCTCGGGGCCGATCTCCTGGATTTCCTCCAGCTCCTCGGGCGTCATTCCACCCAGTTTCTCGATGGTGCCCACGTTCGAGTCCAACAGCTTCCCGACCACCGTTTCGGAGAGCCCGTAATCGATCAGCACCGATACCGGAGCGCCCGGCGCCACCAGCGCCGCCATCTGCGATTCCACTTCCTGCCGCTTTTCTTCCTCGCTCTTGATATCGATCTTCCATCCCAGCAGCTTGGCTGCCAGGCGCACATTCTGGCCCTTCTTGCCAATGGCCAGCGAGAGTTGCGAATCGTCCACAATCACTTCCATATGCTTTTCCAGCGGATCGACAACGGAAATGCGGCTCACCTTCGCCGGGCTCAACGCATGCGTCGCAAAGACTACCGAGTCTTCGGAGTATTCGATGATGTCGATCTTCTCTCCGCGCAACTCGCGGATAATCGATTGCACCCGCATCCCCTTCATACCCACGCAGGCGCCCACGCTGTCCACGTCGCGATCGCGGCTCTGCACCGCGATTTTTGTGCGCTCGCCGGCTTCCCGCGCGCAGCCGCGAATCACCACCGTGCCATCGTAAATTTCCGGCACTTCCTGTTCGAACAGACGCATCACCAGTTCCGGAGCCGCGCGCGACACCAGCACGCCCGGTCCTTTGGAACTCTTGTCCACCAGCCGGATCACGCAGCGTACCCGGTCGCCCACGCTATAGCTTTCTAAACGCGACTGCTCTTTCTTAGGCAGTTTGGCTTCCGTCTTCCCCAGATCGAGAACGTAATCCGGACCCTCCACCCGCTTGATGGTGCAACTGACCAGTTCGCCCGTACGGCCCGAGTATTCGTTGAATACGGTCTCCCGCTCGGCTTCCCGAACCTTCTGAAAAATCACCTGCTTGGCGGTCTGCGCCGAAATGCGCCCCAAAGCGTCGGTATTTTTCGGAATGCGCACTTCCCCGCCGATTTCGGCGTCGGGCTGCACCCGGCGCGCTTCCGCCAGGGTCATTTCATGCGCTGGATCGGTAACCGCTTCGGCTACTTTTTTCACTGCATAGAGATGGATGGCCCCGGTCTTTGGATCCATGTCCGCCGCATAGTCTTCGTTGGTACGGTAATGCTTCCGCGCCGCGATCAACATGGCGTCCTTTACCGCATCCAGCACGATCTGCGGATCGATGCCCTTTTCCTTACTCAGTATTTCGATGGACTGAAAGATCGTTTCCAAAGTGCCCTCGTTCCCATGTACGGATTCAGGATGTCTTCTTGTCTGGCGGGCCTACCACTCGAACTTCAGGTTGGCCTTTTCAATGCGATCGAGCGGCAATTGGATGCTCGCCCCCGGCGCGGTTTCGAGCGTCACCTGCCCCTCGGCCAGCCCCGCCAAAGTGCCTTCCCAGGTCCGGCGGCCGCCCACGGAATCCCGCAGCACGATTTTCGCCTTTTTCCCTTGAAAGCGCTCATAGTCTTTTGGTTTCAGCAGTTTCCGCTCCACGCCAGGGGAGCTCACTTCCAGCGTGTAGCGGCCTCCCGGAACCACATCCTCCACGTCCAGAATGGTCCCGACCTGCTGCGAGACCAATTCGCAATCGGCGTGTGTCACCCCGGCCGGCTTGTCGATCGAGATCCGCACCAGGCGGTGAGCCCCGCCGCCCTTCACCTCGGCCTCGACCAGTTCCACGCCTTCCGATTCCGCGACCCGCCGTGCGATCTCTTCGATCTTAGACGCCACATCACCCTGCATGATTCACCAAACGTGCGAATCCCAACAAAAAAGTGGGCTTTCGCCCACTTCTAGGGTTCGACGTTCAAGAATCCATTGTACCGTGTTTGATCGGGTTTGGATAGTCAAAGTGTCCGCAGGCGCTTCGCCACGAAAGCTAAAGGCTAAAGGCTGCTGGCTAATACCTGATGGCTCTTCTTCTGTGTTATCTTTTCCAGGTCTCCCATGGAGCATTTCGTATGAGCCCGGCACAGGAAATTATCGACATCGAAGCGATCATGCAACCCATTTCCGAGGATGCCCCCTCGGGAATCAATCTGCGGCCTCTCGGGGCCTACGACGAGGTGAAAGCCTTCCGCACCACCGAAAGCGCCGACAGCATGGTCGGCACCCTGCGCGCCGGCGAGTTCAAAACCGCGCAATGGGGCAAGGCGGTCACCTTGTGCGTCAAGGAGCTGACCACCCGTTCCAAGGATCTCCAACTCTCCGTGTGGCTGGCCGAAGCTCTGGTCCGCACTCACGGCTTCAACGGACTGCGCGCGGGACTCGAAGTGCTCGTAGCCCTGAACAATCGCTTCTGGCCAACCTATTTCCCCCAAATCGAGGACGGCGGCCTGGACATGCGCGCCGGCCGCTTCTCGGAATTGGAGCGCCTCCTCGGCCAAGCCATGGATAGCTGCGCCATGACGGCCAAAGTCGACGGCGAAAGCCACGCCTTCTGGGAGTGGAAGCAGGTCCAGATCCTGCTAGCCAACGCCAGCCGGGCCAAGCCCGAAGAGAGAGACGCCATTCTCCTCGAAGCCAACACCAAGAAGGAAGTCCTCGACAAGGCCATCGCCAAGACCTCCTGGGAGTTTTACGACGACGGCATCCTCCAGCCTCTCATCAAGAGCCAGGAAGTGTTGATGCAGCTTCGCGAGGCCGTCGATCGCCTGTTCCCCGAAGACCCGGCCTTCGGCGATATGGAGGATTCCGTCACCGGCTTCTCCGAACTTCGCAAGACCTTGGACGAGTGCAAGCTGCGGGTGGAAGGCATCCTCGGCGACAAGCCCGCGCCGCCCGGAAAAGGCCTCAACCGTCCGGTGGAGCCGCTCCCTGGCGACGACTCCGGCGCCGGCGGCGCCACCACGGTCCGTCAGGGTGGCGGCGGCAATATGTCCGCGGATCCCGAGAGCCGTACCGACGCGCTCCGCCGGCTGGCGACGATCGCCCAGTTCTTCCAAAGAACCGAACCTCACAGCCCGGTCGCCTACCTGGTGCAACGCGCCGTCCGGTGGGGCGAAATGCCGCTCGAAAACTGGCTCGACGAAGTCATCACCAATGCCGACGTGCTCGCCGCTCTACGCGATACCCTCGGTCTTCCGAAGAAGGAATATTAGAAGAGCCATCGGCGAGCGCCCCGTACGCCGGGGTAGCTTCCGGCTATTTCTGTTCGAGCGCCGCAACACCCGGTAACGTCAGACCGGCCAGAAACTCCAGCGATGCGCCGCCGCCCGTGGACACGTGGCTGATCTTGCCGGTGACGCCAGCCGCCTTAATGGCCTTCTCGGAATCCCCGCCACCCACCACGGAGGTCGCTCCCGAACCTGCCACGGCTTTTGCCAATGCCACGGTTCCCGCGTCGAACGGCGGCTTCTCGAAGATTCCCATCGGCCCGTTCCAGATTACCGTTTTGGCCCCGCGGATCGCTTCCTCATAAGCAGCGATCGTCTTGGGCCCGATGTCCACCGCGATTTTGCCCTCCGGAATCGTGTCCACCGTTTCGTGGGCTGCGCCCGCGGCGATTTCGGAAACCACGATGTGGTCGGTGGGAAGCAGAAGCTTTGCGCCCAAAGACGCCAGCAGTCTCTTCGCCAGGTCGACCTTGTCTTCTTCCACCAGCGATTTGCCGGTGGGCAAATTCTGTGCCCGCAGGAACGTGTAGGCCATGGCTCCGCCGATCAGAAGCTTGTCGACCACTTTTCCCAGGTTCTCGATGACTTCGATTTTGTCGGACACCTTGGCGCCGCCCAGAATCGCCACGCACGGCCGTTCCGGATGGTGAACCGCCATTCCCAGGTACTTCAATTCCCGCTCCATCAGCAGCCCCGCCGCAGCCTTGGCTACAAACGGAATCATGCCCGCGGTGGAGGCATGCGCGCGGTGAGCGGAACCGAACGCGTCGTTGACATACAGGTCGCAGAGCGCCGCGAGCTGTTTGGCAAAAGCCGGATCGTTCTTCTCCTCCTCGGGATGGAAGCGCAGGTTTTCCAGCAGCAGCACTTCCCCTGGCGAGGGTTTGAGGGCTTCCACTTCCGGACCTACGCAATCGGGGGCCATCTTCACCGGCCGGCCCAGCAGTTCCTGCAGCCGCGCGGCCGCGGGCTTCAGGCTCATCTCCGCATTGGGTTTCCCCTTGGGGCGTCCCAAATGGGAAGCCAGGATGACGCCTGCCCCGTGTTCCAGGGCGTATTGAATCGTGGGCAGCGACGCCTTGATGCGCTTGTCGCTCGAGATTTCCATGTCGCCCTGGTCGTTCTTTTGCAGCGGGACATTGAAATCCACCCGGATGAAGACGCGTTTACCGTCGAGAGAGAGATCGCGAATCGAAAGATAGGACATATCAGGCCTCAAATGCAGGATTCTGTTTGAGCGTAACACGCGGCGTAGAATCGGTTGCATGGAACCCCTGCCCGAGCGCCTCCCCGAACCCTGGATGCGCGGCCCGATCCCCGGTGTGCATCCCCTCACAGCGCCCATTCTGTATGCCTTCCAACAGGCGCGCGAAGACCTCGCTCGCCACACTGAAGGTCTCTCCTTCGAGCAGATCTGGGCCACGCCGCATGGGTTCGGGTCGGTGGGATTCCACCTGCGCCACATCGCTCAAAGCACAGGCCGGCTGATGAGTTACCTGCAAGGCGGCGCGTTAACTGGACACCAACTGGAAGCGCTGCGAACCGAAAAGGAGCCCGCCGGGGCCAGCCGCGACGAACTCCTGGCGCTGTTGGACCGCGCCTTCCGCGACGCCGAAGCCACGGTGCGCGCAATCGACCCGGCCACCCTGGCGGATCCGCGTACGGTGGGGCGCAAGCGCCTGCCCACCACTGTCATCGGTCTGCTGACGCATATAGCCGAACACACCCAGAGGCACGTCGGGCAGGCCATTTCCGCGGCGAAACTTACGGCTTTTGGCTGGCAATCAGACGCGCCCCGCGATTCCGGGTGATGTAGTTGTACACCCACTGGATAAACACCAGCATGCGGTTTTCGAACTCCACCAGGTACATGAGGTGGACGAAGACCCACAGGAACCACGCCATGAATCCCGCGATCCGCAGGAAGCCGAAGTCCGCCACCGCGCGATTGCGTCCGATGGTCGCGAGGTTGCCCTTGTTGACGTAGTGGAACGGCGCCACGGTTTCGCCGCGCAGCCGTTTGCGAATCAGGCGTGCTATATAGCGCCCCTGCTGCATGGCCACCGGCGCCACACCGGGCAGCGGCGCGCCGGTCTGATGCGTGAAACTCGACAGATCGCCGATTACGTGGATTTCCGGATGCCCCCGGATGCTCAAATCAGGCTCCACCGAGACACGGCCCGCGCGGTCGAGTTTGGCGCCCGCGCGGTCCGCCAGAACCTGTCCCAGGCGCGACGCGCGAACTCCGGCCGCCCATAACACCGTCCGCGCGGCGATGTGCTCCGATTTGCCGCCCGACTCCAGCGTGACGCCTTCGGTATCGATGTTCGTTACCTTGGCGCCAAGATGAGGCCGCACTCCCAGTGCGATCAATTGCTTCGCGGCCTTCGCCGAAAGGTCCGGGGGAAACGTCGGCAGCACGCGGTCGGCGCCCTCCACCAGCAGAATCCCGGCTTCGGTAGGATCGATATGGCGGAAGTCGTGCCGCAAGGTGTCATTCGAGATTTCGCCCAGAGCGCCTGCCAGTTCGACGCCGGTCGCGCCCGCCCCTACGATCACGAAGTTGAGCAGCGCGCGGCGCGTTGCCGGATCGGTTTCGCGCTCCGCCCGCTCGAAGGCCAGCAGCACGCGGCTGCGGATGTCGGTGGCGTCCTCAACGGTCTTCAAGCCGGGCGCGAGACTGGCCCACTGGTCGTTGCCGAAGTAATGGTGCCGGGCGCCGGTGGCGATAATCAAATGGTCGTACGCCACCTCGCCATCGCGCATCAGGACGCGGCGGCCCTCCGCGTCAATGTCCACCACTTCGCCCAGAAGCACTTCCACATTGCGCTCGCGGCTCAGCACGGCCCGCAGCGGTGACGCGATTTCGCCCGGCGAAAGCCCGCCCGTGGCCACCTGGTAGAGCAGCGGCTGAAACAGGTGAAAATTGCGCCGATCGATCAGCGTCACCGAAACCGCCGCGCCTCCCAATTTCCGTGCAGCGTACAACCCGCCGAATCCCCCGCCTACGATCACGACTTTCGGTTGGTCTGGCATCCTGATTTCACGGTAGCACCGGCGGCGCGGCCCGATGGTATAGTCGGGGCATGCGTAAGAACATGCGTATGAAATGGATCGCCGCCACCATGCTGACCGCCGGATTGGCCGGCGCGGTTTCCGCCCAGCAGGGCGTCACCGTCAAACGGATCACGCCCGCCAACAGCCGCTTCTCCTCGGCCATCTGGGCCGGCGACACATTGTATCTTGCCGGACAGATGGCCTCTCCAACCGCATCTGGCGAGTACGGCGATACCAAAACGCAGACCGTCAGCGTGCTGACGAAGATCCAGGCCGTTCTTAAGGAGGAGGGTCTTACCATGGGCGACGTGGTGCAGATGCACGTCTTCATGGCGGCCGACCCGGCGAAAGGCGGCAAACTCGATTTCGACGGCATGAACGAAGCTTACGACCAGTTCTTCGGCGCCACTCAGCAGCCCAACAAGCCCGTCCGCGCGACCGTGCAGGTGGCCGCCCTGGTGCAACCCTGGGGCCTGGTGGAAATCGAAGTAACGGCAGTACGCTCCCGGAGATAGATTCGCATGATGTGGCCGCGCAAACTTATCTGTCTCGCCGCACTGGTCCTGGCCGCGCAGGATCGGCCCCAGGTCTTCCGCATCACCCCCGTGAGACCCGTCGCCGAACTGCGCACCGAAGCGCTCGCCGCCCGGCCACCCGAAGAGAAGGGCGATTTTCTTCGCTCCGACCTGGTCGACCTGGCGAACCTCGACCCCCGCATCAAGCTCGACATTCGCTACGCCACCACCGCCGATTTCCTCAGTACCCCCGTCTACACGTCGGCCCGCGCCTTCCTGCAGCGTCCCGCCGCCGAAGCGCTCCTCCGCGCCCATCGCGACCTGATCAAGCAGGGCTATGGGTTGATGATTTTCGACGCCTACCGTCCCTGGTACGTCACCAAAATCTTCTGGGACGCCACGCCGCCGGACAAGCACCAGTTCGTAGCCGACCCGTCCCAGGGATCGCGCCACAATCGCGGCTGCGCCGTCGACCTGTCTCTATACGATCTGGCCACGGGCAAGGAAGTCCCCATGACCGGCGTCTACGATGAAATGTCGGAGAGGTCGTACCCCAACTACCAGGGAGGCACGCCCGAGCAGCGCGCCCATCGCCAGGTGCTGCGTACCGCCATGGAGAAGCAGGGCTTCACGGTGTTCGAAACGGAGTGGTGGCACTTCGATTACCGCGACTGGCCGCGCTACGCGATTCAAAACGTCCCGTTCGAGGAGATCCGCTAGGCGGCCCGGGGGAGAAGCTATTGCGTGGGATGGTCCGGGAAATTCACTTTGCGTTCGAGTTCGGTGAGGCGGGCCTCCAGGGTACCGATCCGGGCAATGACCGTGGCCTGATTGCCTTCCACTTAACCTAGCCGCTGCTGGTTGGAGCTCGTGAAGCTGTAAAACGCCTTCAGAAGCTCTGTCTGCGCGTCGCGGAACGTCTCCACCAGACGATCCTCCATCGATTTCATGTCGACCCGAAGGCCTGGCACATCCCCCCGAAGTCCTGCCACGTCCCCTTGGAGGTCTGCGATATCGCCCTTCGTGGAGGTTGCGTTCCGGTCGTTTTCCATGGCTGGTCCCTTCTGATTGTACGCTGAAAAAGGGTCAATGCTCGTTCCGATTCGGAGTGAGGCATGGCCAGCAGAACTCGATCCACGTTCGGACACTCGCCGGAAGCCTAACCACTGCAAATACCCTCCGCCCTTGACACCCGTCTTGCCACACGCCATCCTGCCCTCAGGTCTATGTCCATCCCGATCCGCACCTGTCTCGCACTCCTAACCGTATCGGCCGCCTCCGCCGCCACGCCCGATCTGCACCTGCGTTTCGATTCGCCCGCCCGCCAGTTTACTGACTCTCTCCCGCTCGGCAACGGACGCCTCGGCGCCATGATCTTCGGCGGCGTCAGCGAAGAGCGCATCGTTCTGAATGAAGGCTCGCTATGGTCCGGCTCGCCCGAGGATTCCGACCGTCCCGATGCCGCGCAGTATTTGCCCGAGATCCGCCGCCTGCTGCTGGATGGCAAGAATGTCGATGCCGAGCGGCTGTTCGTCGCCCACTTCACCTGCCTGGGCCGCGGCTCCGGCGGCGGTCACGGCCGCAATCTCCCGTACGGGTCGTATCAGATGCTCGCCAACTTGCGCCTCGTTTTCCCGGGCGGCGACAGCCTGCCGTCGGGATACCGCCGCGAGCTCGATCTGGCCACGGCCGTGGCGCGCGTCTCTTACGATCTTGCCGGAGTCCACTACACCCGCGAAGCCTTCGTCAGCGCTCCCGGCCAGGCAATTGTCATCCGCTTCACCGCTTCCCAGCCCGGCCACATCAGCTTCAGCGTCAACCTGGATCGTGAGGAACGCGCCAACGTCGCCACATCCGGCGCCGGCAATCTCATCATGACCGGCCAGCTCAACAACGGTACCGGCGGCAACGGCATGAAGTTTGCCGTGCACCTGGCCATCCGCTCGGTGGGAGGCGGAATCACGGCCGAAGGCGTCACGCTCCGTGTCAATCGTGCCGACGAAGCCACCTTGCTGGTCACCGCGGCCACCGACTACCTCGGATTCGCCGGCCGCCGCACGCCCGATGCGCTCGCCGCCGCCAACGCCGACCTCGCGCGCCTCGCCGATAAGACCTACCCGCAACTGCTCGCGGCCCATCTGGCCGACTACCAGGCGCTCTTCAACCGCGTCCGCATCTCGTTGGGCGCGGCCCAGCCCGAAGCCGAAATCAAATTCACTCCCGTCCGTCTCACTTCCTTTGCCGGCGGCGCACCCGACCCGTCCCTGGCCGCGCTGTACTTTCAGTTCGGACGCTACCTGCTGATTTCTTCCTCGCGCCCCGGCGGCCTGCCGGCCAACCTGCAAGGCATCTGGGCCGACGGCCTCGACACTCCGTGGAATGGCGACTGGCACCTCAACGTCAATGTCCAGATGAATTACTGGCCGGCCGAACTGGCCAACCTCAGCGACCTGCACCAGCCGTTGTTCGCGCTCATCGACTCATTGCAGGAGCCCGGAGCCCGCACCGCGAAGCTGTATTACGGCGCGGGCGGATGGGTGGCGCACGTCATCACGAATCCCTGGGGCTTCACCGCGCCCGGCGAAGGCGCTTCGTGGGGCGCCACCGCTACGGGATCGGCGTGGCTCTGCCAGCACCTCTGGGACCACTATCTCTTCACCCGCGACGATGCCTTCCTCAAGACGGCCTGGCCCATTCTGAAGGGAGCTTCGCGCTTCTACGCCGATGTCCTGATCGAGGAGCCCAAGCACCACTGGCTGGTGACCGCGCCCGCCAACTCGCCCGAAAACTCCTTCCGCATGCCCGGCGGAACGGTGGCTCATCTCTGCATGGGCCCGGCTTTCGATATGCAACTTCTCCGCTACCTGTTCGGGGCAACCATTGAGGCTTCGAAGATTTTGGGCGTCGACGCCGATTTTCGCAAGGAACTGGAGGACAAACGCGCGCGTCTCGCGCCCACGCGCATCGGCTCCGATGGCCGCATCATGGAGTGGCTCGAAGAGTATGGCGAGCCCGAACCCACCCACCGCCATCTGTCGCACTTGTGGGGCCTTTATCCCGGGAACGAAATTACGCCCCAGCGCACGCCCGACCTCGCCGCCGCCGCGCGGAAATCGCTCGAGGCGCGCGGCGACGTCTCCACTGGTTGGTCGCTGGCTTTCAAGATCAATCTCTGGGCGCGCCTGGGCGACGGCAACCGCGCGCACCGCTTGCTCTCCCTGCTGCTCACCCCGGTGGGGACGGCGCCCGCGCAGCCCGGCGTGCGCTTCAACGGCGGCAGCTACGAAAATCTGTTCGATGCCCATCCGCCTTTCCAGATCGATGGCAACTTCGGCGGCGCCGCGGCCATCGGGGAAATGCTGCTGCAAAGCCACACCAACGCAATCCAACTTCTGCCGGCGCTCCCCGGCGCCTGGCCGGAAGGCGACGTCGCCGGCCTGAAAGCGCGCGGCGGCTACGAAATCGATCTCTCCTGGAAGGACGGCAAGTTGTCCCGGGCGACGCTGCACGCCGCGCGCGCCGGCGCCGCATCGGTAGTCTACGGCGACAAGCACCGCGACATTCGCGTCCAGGCGGGCAAGGTCTACCACTTGAATGGGCAACTGGCCACGGTAAACTAGACGGCCGCCGGCCGTGGCGGCGCGTTCAGCGGGAACGCATCGCAAGGGCAACTGCCTGTAGTTATAAGTTGCCGCGCATAAGCTGACGACGGGAATTCTTGCGTTGGGCCAGGGCTCTCCTAGAGAAATCATGTGGTTTGCATCAAACTGGAACCGATTCCCTGACCAGCCGGGAGAAGACGTTGGCGAGTGGCGCAGATGGACGGGAGCTTCCATGAGTGGTACGAAGAGCGCGGGCGGTAGTGGCTCATTTTGATAAGCCACTACCTGCAAAGGCTGCCTGGTGAACTTGGTGGATGACGCCACTGCCAGGACGCTGCGTGCCGCGGAGTTGGATCGAGCAATATGGGGTGACGGTAAACGCTCAGGCCTACAGGACCAGCCAAAAGGGCCATTTCTACATATCTTTCAGACCGGGCGTATTTTAAACGAGGCTTAACAAACAATGCAACTCGTGGGCTCAAACGATGGCGGCTGGGTGTATAGTGAACGTGACCCGGGAGTCCAAAATGAGAATTCCTGAAAGTGAGAGGTAGAGATGCCTCATATGAAAACGAAAGAGCAACCGAGGCCGCCTTTCGATCCGAACGCCTTTCTAGCCAGGGCCAACGGAGGAAGGACGATTACAAATTACCATGAGCGACAGATAGTTTTCTTGCAAGACGATCCGGCGGATTCTATCTTTTATGTCCAAGAAGGGAAGATCAAGCTGAGCGTCGTATCCACACATGGCAAAGAAGCGTCGTCGCCATTTTGGGAGCGAAGGCCTTCTTTGGCGAGGGATGCCTGGCGGGACAGCAGTTTCGAATGGCCTCCGCCGTCGCAATGTCCGAGTGTACGATCATGCGGCTGGAGAAAGCGGCCACCATTCGCATGCTCCACGATGAGCCGGCCTTCTCTGAGCTGTTTCTCTCCTATCTGCTCTCCCGCAATATTCGGATTGAGGAAGATCTGGTGGACCACCTCTTCAACTCCAGTGAGAAACGGCTGGCGCGGGTGCTTCTCCTGCTGGCCAACTTCGGAAAGGAAAGCAAGCCGGAGCCGGTGATTGCAAAAATTAGCCAGGAAACGCTGGCCGGAATCATTGGCACTACGCGCTCAAGAGTCAGCTTTTTCATGAACAGGTTCCGCAAACTGGGCTTCATAGAGTACAACGGCGGACTACACGTTCACAGCTCGCTGCTGAATATCGTCCTCCATGACTGACACGGCTTGCCCAATACCTGTTTTTGTCGCAGGCCTCCGCACACGGCGGTGCTGAACCGGCAGCCTGACCTTGAAAAAGTAAGCTTGTGATCCTCCACCTCGCCTTTGCCGGAGAAATAGTACACTTGCTGCTGATGAATGGGACCCCGACGATCCGGCGACTCCTGGCAAGGCGCCTCGACCGCAATGTACGGAACCGCCTGCGCGACATCGGAAAAGCGCGAGTGGCGATCGGTCCGGCCTTGCAAAACTCCGCCGAGCCGGAATCCGCGGCGTCGCCAAATGCAAAGTTTCGGCATCAAGCGAGCATTTTTTCGTCTATCGCCGGGACTCGGAGCCCGAATCGGGGGCGGACACGTCGACAGGCGCACGCTCGATCTCCGGCCACGTCGAGACGGTCTCATAGGAAGGAACTAGCACATGCGAAAAGAGTCTCCGCGGATTTTGGCAGCACTGTATACGATCTTGGCGATCGGCGCTGTGACGCCTGCGCGCGCACAGGATTCCAATGGCCCATCTCCCATCGGGCTTCTCGATACCTCAAGCTATCCCTATGATTATCTTGTGGATAGCTCTCTTCCACAGGACGACCCGGGAAATCGCCAGTTCCGTACTTTGCAGACGGCATATGCAGCCGCGCCTGCCGGCACGGAATCCAAACGGACCGTCATTGGCATCAAGCCGGACGTCTATCACATCACCGGCACAACCACCACGCCAGGCCTCACGATCACCAAGAACTATATCACCCTGTTGGGACTCACTAACGACCACCGTAATGTAGTGCTCGCCGATAATCGTGGAAACCAGCAGGGAGCCAGTAATAACGGATATGTTCTAATCGTAAACGCATCCGGTTTTACGGTCGTCAACCTGACCATTCTCAATTACTGCAACGTAAACTACGAATATCCCGGCGATCCCCGTAAGAACCTCGCGGAACGATCCGACGTCGTAACCCAGGCGATAGCCCTCCAGGCGTCTGGCGACAAACACATCTATGACCACGTCGCCCTTCTCGGCAAGCTAGACACGACGTTCATCCAGACCACACGTGCGTACTTCAAGAACGTTTTTATTGAGGGCACCGACGATTTCATCGGGGGTGGAACTATCAGTGTGTGGGATCACTGCGTGGTACATTTCCCGACCGGCTCCGGAGTGACGACGGTCTCGGGAACCGTGTTTCTCAACACAACGTTTACCGAGCCGGCCGGAACTATGCAAATCTATAAGAGCTCCGGAAGGCCAGCCGCTCTCATCAACTGCGTCCTGCCCGTGAACAGGGCCGGTTCGGTAGCATGGGTCCGGGGTAACGCTCCCCTCAGGCCCAATCTCTACTCTCTCACTTACCATAACAAGGACGCCAATGGCAACCCAGCGGTGGTAGCCGACGCCTCTAAGGGGCCAATCGCGTTTACTATGTCAAGAGAGTTGTCCGACCAGGAAGTATTGGCCTTTAACCCATGGAATCTTCTCAGGGCAACTCCAACCGGGACCGCGGACGATTGGGATCCGGCAGGCGTTCAAGCACGGTACGATGCTCTGGGCCAGGGCAGCCTGGTCTTCCGAATGGCCATGACCGGTGGCAGCCCCAACATTATAACCGGTAGAGCTGGAGCCACCATGAGCGCAACCGTATCGCCGGCGCGAGCCAAACAAACCATAACCTGGTCGACTTCTTCCAATTTGGTCTCCTTGTCCAGCACGGAGGGGTCCAGCATTGTCGTCACCGGTCACAACACCAGCGGGAGTGCACAATATGTGCAGGTAAAGGCCACCGCCGCTAATGGCTTCTATGCCATGGCATGGGTTTATGTGCAGCCGCCCTATATAGATCCGCCTAAGTTTCGTTCAGTGCCGGGCCTGGGCGCTCCATCGAATGGAACAGTCACGGCAAGTTATCAACTGAATATCGCAGCAGGGCGAATAGACCAGTCGATAATCGACTGGTATAGTTGTGACGACCTCTCCTGCGTTAACCCGCGAGCAGTGGCCGTAACCAAGGGCGATGTGCCTTTGGCAACTTATACGCTAACACCAGGCGATATCGGCCGGTATATTAAAGCCAGCATCCAGCCGAAAGCGGATATCAGCGATCCAGGTCCGGCCGCAGCCGCCGTGACCGCAACTCCTATAGCGAAATCGGCCCTCACGTCGACGACAGTGTCTCCTAACTTCGCCAACTTTGTAACAACACCAAACAGCTCATATGTGAGTGGTTACTGGACAGTCCTTGGCACTTGGGCATCTTCATTTGGAAGTGCTTCGGCAAATGGCTATGGCGTTAGGGCCGGGTCGCCAGGCGCACTTCTTCTCTATCAGCAGGATGCCCCATACGGGGACATGCAGATCGACGTAGTGATGTCGCCCGAAAAGGCCGAGGGACAAGGATTCGGAATGCCGGGTTCTCCATTAGACGGCAACACGCAGAATGCGGATATATTTATTAAATACGATCCGCGCACACGGAACGGATACTCATTAAGGTGGTGGAGGACGACTCAGTCGGCCACTAAATGTATGTTCCAGTTGTACCAGCATATCGGTGGTATGGGTTCGCCTGTAAGCCCGACCCAGGTACTATCCGGCGTATTCAAATCGAATACTTACATGACTCTGTCGATCGTCGGCTCGACGTTTACAGTTAGCGCTCATAACAATGTGGACACCGATACATTGTCCCTTCAGGGAACCGTCGTCTCGAATCTCTATGGCGGAGCCGGCATGCGCTGGGGTGACTCCGCCTGGAAACGGTAATGTGTACAGCTCCTTCCGAATAACTTACCCGGTTAAGCTGGAGGGCAAGACACCGCAACGCTGACCAAGCCCCGCCAGGACGCCTGCACGGTTGGTTGCGCTGAAACGGGTCTTTCAGGAGCGTAAGCGCCAATATCGGAAGCTAATGCGCGTGTGTTTCAGCCTCATCTCGTATTGCTTGCGGCGGGCCGCCCGAGTTCGCGGCCGAGACTTACTTCGCCGGATGGTTCTCGGCCTCAACTATGTGACCGTGAGGCGCGACCTGTGCCCGCGGCCGCTCCGGCCGCCGAAGCCGATCACCCCGTTTGGAAAAGCCGTACGATTGCGAATCCTCGGCGGCCCGGGCTATCCCGCCACTGGCGCTGGCAATCTTCATGCATAACGCCCGGCTTCAGCATCTCTCAGCCGGGGATCGGCTCGGCCGTGATCCCATTTCGGAGCGCAGCGGCATGCAGGGGCGCGATGTCAGGAGTCTCCTAGCAGCAGCCCGTGGTAAAAGCCGTTTTTGGGTAATTTGCCCAAAAACTGCGTGTAAGCCCTTTGTTTCTGCTTTAATTTGGGCGATTTACCCAAATCGCAGGTTGCACCACGGGCTGCTAGCGCGCCAGCAGCTCGCCGGTGCGCGACTTGAAAGCCAGTGAAAGTGAAGGTCAGGCAACCCGAGCCTCCTCCCAGTAGTCTTCAGAGCGGCCGTTCAGGCGACAGCAATATAAGGCGATGATGGCGTTGGCGCCACGAACAGTCCAAACTATCCCGGAGCGTTTCAGACGCGAGCCGATGATGGACTTGCAACCGGTGGCTCCTTAGTGTTGTACCGTAATCGGCGTTCCAGCCTGTGTGCTCAAGCCGTTGTAAGTCGCGGTAATCGGCTGATCGCCATCCGCGAGCGATGCCGACACTACTACGTTGAACTGGAACTGTCCCGGCGCGACCAGGCCGGCAAATGTTACCTGAGACGCGACGCCGCCGATCTGGATCGCCGGAAGCGGCGACAGGTTGCCCGACTGCACCTCCGATCCGCTGACCACCGACGCCGCGCCGAATCCGTTGGCGTACAGCATTACGGTTTCGCCAGGCTTGGCGGGGGCGAAGCCGGGGATGCTCGCCGGGCCGATCCCTGCCCCACTGGTATGCAGCGCCGCGACGTAAGTTGCGCCATTGTACGCATAGTCGAACAACGAGGGAGACAAGGCCTGTGCCTGGGCGGTGAACGCCGCACTGGCGATTCCGGCGTTGGTCACTTGTACCTGGACCGGGCCGGTCATCGCATCGGGCGGCGTCAGAATGTCCACCTGCGCCGGACTGATGTAGTACACGTAGCCGCTCTTGCCGTTCACCGTCACGCTGACGCCATCCAACTGGGTGGGCAACTTGCAATTCACGAAGTCCGATCTCTGCCAGATACGGGAATCTACGGCCGCCGCCAGATTCGCTCCCTTGATCTCTACCCAGGTGTTGGGCTCCGATGGTGTCGCCGAACATCATGATGAGCTCGCCGTTGTTTTCGAAGGAAGTTGCGACGTCGTTTCCCAAGACATCGGCCTTTGTCGCGGTTGACTGGTAGTGGATTTACAGGTCGGCGTCTTGTTATTGATGGTTGCGTTCCACGCAACCCAGTCGCAATCGCCGTTGATCTGATAGAGCTTGACGGAGGAACCGGGGATGTAAGTAATCACCGGCGCGGAATTCTGGCCTGCCAGGGGTAAGGCTTGAACGATCGCAAATACCAATGTTAACTTCAAAGTTGCCATCCGCTCAGTGCTGTATTGCAGTCGACGGCCCCGCCTGCGCAGGGCTGATCCCCATTGGCAAGGGATGCCCGCACTGTCACATCTCTATTTTTGGTTGGCCGCTCCAGCCGCCAGCTTCAACTCACTATTGACCTGATCTAGAAGGTTCTTGGCCTTTTGGGCGTGGCCCTGCATATCCCATTCGTTGGCTTGTTGCGCGGCCATGATTTTCGTGTAGGCTTGTTGGCTGAGCCGCTGTGCGGCTGCCAGGTTGGGATGTTTTCCGGGCGAAACGTTCGCTTTCGGCATTTGGGCAAGAGCCAGTCCTGCCAGGAGCAACCCTACTAGTCCGATTCTCTTCGAAGCTGTCATTGTTTCCTCCGTTACGATGTTTCACCATCGCACCCGATGGTGGCCACTCCTGAATCTAAACGCTCCTGCCTGCGCGGGACAACCCGCACATTCGTGTAGGTTCCGGCTCAAGTAGGTGGCGTAGAATGTATGGGATAACGGAGGCTCCAGATGGGTTGGCGGGCGATCCTGCTCGGCGCGGCGGTGTTTCCATTCCTTCTGAATGGCGAACTGCTGCCGATCCGCACCTATACCACCGCCGACGGCTTGGCGGCGGATAGCATTTACGGTATCGTGGCCGATTCCCGCGGATTTCTGTGGTTCTCGACAAACGAAGGACTTTCCCGATTCGATGGGTACCGATTCGTGACATATGGCGTCGCGGAAGGCTTACCGCACAGGTTCATCAACGCGCTGATCGAGACTCGCTCCGGCGATCACTGGATCGGCACGCCACTGGGACTTAGCCGGATCGCGAACCCCGGCGGAGGCGCCCGTTTTACGAACTATCGTCTTTCGCCAGACCCTGCCGCAAATCACATCCTCTCTCTGTTGGAGACACGGTCTGGCGGAATTCTGGCGGCGACCGAGGCCGGCTTGTTCCAATGGACCGACCCGTCCAAGTTTCGCAGGACGCCAGTGCAACGGATCGAGGGATCGGCAATCAACGACATGGTGGAGGATGTAAGCGGCAATTTGTGGACGGCTACGACGACGGGTATTTATGTATACGGACCGGGCGGAATCGTTCAGAGTCTTAACGCAAGAAATGGCTTGCCAGGAAACTGGGTGGAGATGTTGTTATTTGACTCCAAGGGTCGATTGTGGGCGGCCGTGCGCGGCGGCCTGGCAATGATCAGCCAAAGGACAACGGGGATCTGGAGTGTGGAAAAGGTTTATTCCTACAATTCCGGCCTTGGCGGTTCCGATGTGAAAGCGCTCCACGAAGCATCGGATGGAAGTCTCTGGGTCGGGACACAGTTCGGAATCAGCAGACTGAGCTGGGGGAACGGCAAAGAGGCGGTGATCGAGAACCTGACGCGCGATCAGGGATTGAGTGACCGGGCGGTTCTCGCATTAGCCGAAGATCAAGCCGGCAATATCTGGGCGGGAACGGAAGCGGCGGGAGCCATGCGGATTGAACGCGGCGGCTTCACCACCTATCGTGAACAGGATGGGCTGGCGACCGATCGCGTGTTTTCGGTTTTCGAGGACCGGGATGGCGAACTTCTGACGGTCTCCGCGGGTCCGGGTAAGAAGACTCATGCGGTCAATATCTTCGATGGCGCGCGGTTCCATAGCATATCCCCGGGAAGGTTTACCGGCAATCCCACCTGGGGGTGGGATCGTATCTTTCTACAGAGTCGCACCGGAGAGTGGTGGGCCGCCACCAATCGGGGCCTGTGCCGGTTTGGCTCTGTAAGAAGGGCGGAGGAACTGAACCGCCGCGATCCACGGACCTGCTATTCAACCGATACGATTTTCCGCATTTTCGAAGACTCCCTGGGCGGCATCTGGGCATCGTCGCAGTCCAAGCCGGGAAATCAGTTGATGCGATGGGACCCCCGGACAAACCAGGTCTTCACGTTCCCCGCTCCGCGGGTCCCCGGCGCGCCCACGGACGATCTGGTGAGCGCATTTGCCGAGGACCGGCAAGGGAATATCTGGATGGGGCTGTGGGTTGGCGGTTTGTACCGCTATGACGGCCACCGGTTCCAGTATTTCCAAAAAAGCGATGGCGTACCAGGGGGGACGATTTTTGCGCTCCTAGCCGATGAAGACGGGCTGTGGATAGGTTCGAATAGCGGACTTGGCAGGATTGAAAACACCAGAGACGAGCACCTGCGAATCGAGACCTATAACACGGCTCGCGGGATGGCGAGCAACAGCATCCTCTGCATAACCAGCGACCGCCAGGGACGAATCTACGCCGGCACTGGAAAGGGCGTGGATCGGCTGGATCCGAAAACCGGCCATATCCGCCACTTCTCCAGCGCCAACGGCCTGGCGCATGGTGGATTCCGGTCGGCATTCCGCGATCGGAATGGCTCGCTCTGGTTCGCCACCACCCAGGGGTTGTCCAGGCTAATTCCCGCGGACGATCGGCCGGCCTCGCGTCCACCCATCCTGATCACGGATTTGCGAATCGGCGGTGTAGCCTATCCGGTATCGCATATTGGGGACGCCCGGATCTCCCATCTCGAACTGAAGCCCTCGGAGAACCAGCTTCAAGTCGACTTCGTGGGCATCGATTACGAGCCGGGAGACATCCTTCGCTATACCTACAAATTGGAAGGGGCGGATTCGGACTGGAGTCCACCGCGCAGCCAACATGCGGTCAACTACGCGGCCCTTTCCGCGGGAACCTATCATTTCCTGGTGAAAGCCATAACTTCGGAGGGCCTGGAGAGCGCGGCGCCGGCGGAGATCGATTTCGTCGTGCTGCCACCGTTATGGAGACGTTGGTGGTTTGAAGGTCTGGCGCTCGCGTTGGTGGCCGCTGGCGTGTTTGCGGCGCACCGTTATCGCGTTGCGCAAGCGGTAAGCCTGGAGCGCATACGGACAACCATTGCTACGGACCTGCATGACGACATTGGCGCCAGCCTTACACAAATCGCAATATTGAGCGAGGTCGCACGGGTCAACGGAAACGGCCAGGGACGCCCAGGCGAGCCGCTGGAACGCGTGGCCACCCTTGCCCGCGAACTGGTGGATTCCATGGGCGACATCGTATGGTCTATTCGTTCGGAGGCGCACGGCATGGAGTCGTTGATCCGGCGTATGCGGGAGTTTGCCATCGATCTACTATCCTCCCAGGGGATCGAGTTCGACCTGCAAGCAGCTTCTAACCCGGGAAGGAACGTGGAATTGAGCTTACAGGCACGCCGTCAGGTTTTCCTGATCTTTAAGGAATGCATCCACAATGCCGCCCGTCACTCCCGCTGCTCGACAGTCGTAGCCGAGCTAAGGATTGCGGATCGGGAGGTAGTCCTCATTATCGAAGACAATGGGACGGGATTGAGACCGGAAGAAAAGGCGCCCGGCTGGACTGGCGGTACGGGAATTGCAAACATGCGAAGACGAGCTCAGGAGTTGGGCGGAACCATGCAATTGACTTCGAAACCTGGCGAAGGGTGCCGGGTTGCGATTCACTTTCCGTTGCGGCATAGCCCTTTTGCCAAAGCCAGCTCTTAGACCGGCCCCGCGCGTTTGTGTAGGTGGCGCGCGGCGCGACATGCATTACACTGAGTCGTCGGAAGGCGATATCAGTGGATGGAAACCAATCGGACGCGGCTGTTATCGATGTGGCGATCGTTGAAGACCAGAAGGAGACTCGCGAGGGTCTGTCGTTTCTGATCGACAACGCCGCTGGCTTCGAGTGCCGGCATATCTACGGTTCGATGGAAGCCGCTCTTGAGGGAATCGCGTCCAACCCGCCGCGGGTCGCGCTGGTCGATATTGGACTCCCCGGGCTCAGCGGCATTGAGGGCGTACGAATTCTGCGAACGCACTATCCTTCCGTCGCGCCCGTTCTGTTGACGGTCTATAAGGACGACGGACGAATCTTTGAAGCGATTTGCGCGGGCGCATGTGGATACCTTCTGAAAACAACGCCTCCTCCCCGATTGATCGAAGCCCTGCGGGAAATTGCCGAAGGTGGAGCGGTGATGTCTCCGGAGGTGGCCATTCGCGTGGTGGAACTGCTTCGCAAATCGCAAACGCCCGAACAGTCCTCCGCGAACCTGTCACCGCAGGAAATGCGGTTGTTGAAGCTGGTAACGGAGGGCCATCAGAACAAAACGGCTGCTGCCGTAATGGGGATCAGCGTTCACACCGTCAGCTTCCACCTGCGCTCGATTTATGAGAAATTGCACGTGCATTCGCGATCGGAAGCGGTCGCCCGCGCACTCCGGGAGGGGTTGTTCCGGTGACGGAATTTTGTACGGCGAATGCCGCTGATGGCTGGACGGCGGAGTGGCCATAAGTCTAACGAAATCATCGTTTATCCTCCCTCATTCCTCAAAACAGACCGGCGGCTAAAGGTTCGGCTGCCAAGAGACGATAAGACACCAGTACGCGTTCGAAACGCCATGCTTGCAATCATTGGAATTGTCATCGTTTTGGGAGCCATCGCCGGTGGCTACCTGATGGAACACGGAAAACTGCTGGTATTGATGCAACCGGCGGAACTGGTCATTATTTTTGGGGCCGCGGTTGGCACCGTAATTGTCGGCAACCCGCTGCCTACCTTGATGAAAATTGTCAATGGGTTAAAGGGAGTATTCACCGGCAGCCCCTTCACCAAGGCCTTCTACCTCGAAAACCTGAAAATGGTCTACGAGCTCTTCACTCTGGCAAGGAAGTCGGGAACGGCGAAACTGGAAGAGGACGTCGATAATCCGGGGAAGAGCGCCGTCTTCTCGAAGTATCCGAAGTTTCTGAAATCCCATCACGCTCTGGCTTTTTTCTGCGACACACTGCGCATGGCGGTCTCCGGTGGCGTGGAAGCGTTGGATATCGACACCATGATGGAAGTGGACCTGGAGGTCCACCATCGGGAATCGCACGAACCGGTGGGAGCGCTCTCGACCATGGCCGATGCGCTGCCGGGCTTGGGTATTGTCGCGGCGGTGCTCGGTGTCGTCATCACCATGGGAGCGCTGGGCGGTCCGAAAGAAGATATCGGGCACAAGGTAGCGTCGGCGCTGGTGGGGACGTTTCTGGGAATCCTCTTGTGTTACGGAATCTTCGGTCCGCTGGCCGTCGCCATGAGCAAACAGAACGACCAGGAAGGCTACTATTTCGGGTTTCTGCGCATGGCGGGACTGGCTTTCGTGAAAGGGCTGAGCCCCATGATGGCGGTGGAACTGGCGCGGCGGGCGATTCCCACCAGCGTGCGTCCATCGTTCCAGGAAATGGAAGCGGCCTGCCGCGGCGGCGGCGCGGTCGCCAGTAAGGCGGCATAGGTATGGCTTCAGAAGATCAGAGCGAACCCACCCCGATCAAGGTGGTTCAACCGATCATTCTCATCAAGAGGAAAAAGGCGTCCGACGGCGGCCACCATGGCGGCGCCTGGAAGGTGGCCTACGCGGATTTCGTGACGGCCATGATGGCTCTGTTCATCGTACTGTGGTTGATGGGCTCGGACGACGAAGTGAAGAAGGCGATTACGGCCTACTTCAACAATCCCTCCGGACCGGGGACCATGACCGGCACAGCGGCTGCGGGAGCCGGCAACTCCATCGAAATCCCCAAGGAAGACATGAACAAACTGCGCGAAAAAATCCAGCAGGCACTCATGTCCCTCCCCGATTTCCGCAAGTTGCAAGATCACGTGGAAATCACCATTACGTCGGATGGGCTGCGCATCGAAATGCTGGAGACCGAAGCCGGGATGTTCTTCGAATCGGGCAAGCCCGCTGCGACGGAAAGCGGATCGGAGTTGCTGCAACGGCTGGCGGAACAGTTAGGGCAGTTGCCCAACGACGTGCTCATTGAAGGGCATACCGATTCCAAACCGTACTCCGCCGATGGGGCGTATAGCAACTGGGAACTCTCCGCCGACCGGGCGAATTCGGCACGAAAATTCATGGAGGGGCATGGACTGCGCCCCGCCCAGGTGGCCCAGGTGAGAGGGTACGCGGACCGTCAACTGCGCCACCCGGAAGATCCGGAAGGCGCGTCGAACCGCAGGATTTCGGTGATCGTTCAGTATCTGAAGAAGCCGGCGGCAAGCGACAAGCCCGAAGCTCAGAAGAAGGAGGAGGCGACTAAGAAGAAGTAAGCGGTGACGGCCCGCTCCCGATTTCAGAATACCCCTCCTCCAATAACGGGCTACATGTATTCCGGAATTTGAATCCCCAGGATGCCCGTGGTGCGCTCTAACTGGCGGCGGAAAAATTGGGTCATCCACAGCAGGAACACCTTCTTTTCGCGATCCTTTTCGGGCAGGATCGGGTACTTCTGATAAAAGTTGGAGAAGTCCTGCGCCAACTGAAATGCGTACTTGGCCACGTGCGCCGGCTCGCCGGCCACCAGGGCGCGTTCCACCGCGGAATCGGCTTTCGAGGCAGCCAACAGAATTTGCCAGAAATCCTCGAACTCCAACTGGCGCGCCAGGGAGGCAGCGTTCAATTCCGTCGCGAAATCCGGCAGGCTTTCGCCGCGCGCCACCAATTCCCGCAAGATCTTTTTGGCACGCACAGCGGCGTACTGGACATAGGGACCCGTCTCGCCGGTAAAGCTCAGAGCTTCCTGCAGGTCGAAGGCGATCACTGAGTTCCGCGTGAATTTCAACAGGAAGTAGCGTAGTGCCGCGATGGCGATCTGCGTCGCCACCCGTTTCCGTCCCTCCGCCGGAACATCGGCATGTCGCGAGGAAACCTCCTCCAATGCCTTCTCGATCAGGCGGTCCATCAGATCGTCGGCCTTCACGCCTAGGCCCTTGCGGCCGGAGACCTCAACGGAAGATCTCTTGCGATCTTCTTCCGATAGCTCAATCCCCAGGTCGGCGCAACAGCGCGGCGTGAGCGTCACCATCTCATAGGAGAAGTGGACCGACTGGTCGGCCTGCCGATCGTACCCCAAACTGCGCAATCCCGCCGCCACCACTTCCTGAAGATAGGACTGCCGCGCGTCGATGACGTTATAGACCCGCGATCCGTGCCCGAACTGCACCTGACGCTCCGCCGAATCTTCGGTGGGCTGGCCGGTGGTCACCCACAGCACGCGCCCGTCGGCGTACGTGAGGAACGGCTGGTAGTAGAAATCCTTGCCGAGCAAACCGAACTTCCAAAGCTGGTAGGCGATGTCCTTGCCCACATACGTCACGGTGCCGTCGGAGCGCACGATGACCTTGCCCTCCTCGGAAAGACCGGGCATCACCCAGCAGCCGGAGTTCTTGCCCTCGGTTTCGAGGTAGATGGCCTTGCGCTGTTTCAGCAGATCGAAGGCCGACGCCCAGAACTTCAGGTGTAGAATCTCGCTTTCGCGCGGCAGGACATCATACTCCACGTCCAGCCGCAGCATGGTCGCCAGGTGAGCCTGCACGATGGCGTCCGCCACCAGGTGCGCGAGTTCCGCCACTTCGCCCTCGCCGGCTTCAATAGCGTGGAGCGTCGCCTTGCGCCAATCGAGCGCCTCCGGATGGTCCTTGTAGTAGCTGGAGGTGTGCGCGTACAAATCCCAGCAGTAATAGTCGAAACGCACCCCAGGGTCGGCCAGCATGGCCGCGACGTCGGCGGGAGTCTTGTGCTCCAGGTAGTGAAACCCCACCACCACGTCGGCTACCTGAACGCCCGTATTGTCGATGTAATTCTGCACTTCCGCGCGATGGCCGCGGGCTCGCAGCATGCGGACGAACGTGTCGCCCAATGTGGCGTTTCGCAGATGGCCGATGTGCGCCGCCTTGTTGGGATTTATGTTGGTATGCTCGACGATGGTCTTCGCGCCGTCCGGCTCGGCTGCTGGAGCCGCGGATTCATCGGACAACAAAGCGGCGCCGAAGGAACCGCGATCGAGGCGCAGGTTGATGTACCCGTTGCCGGCCACTTCCATGCGCGCCACGCCATCGATAGGCGGCATCTCGTCCACCAGTTCCTGGGCGATCTTTTTGGGCGCCTGGCGCAACGGTTTGGCAAGCTGAAACGCCGCCGAAACGGCCATATCGCCCAGGTCGCTTTGGCGGGGTTGCTCGACGGCCACCGCCAGGTCGATACCGTAACGGATCTGGATGTGGGCGCGAAACGCGCCGGATACCTGCTTTTCAATGGAATGGAACACGGGAATCTACGAGTATAGCGTGGGGCGCCTCAGATCTCGTATTCCGGAGGCTTCTCGCGTCCGAAGTTGATATGGTTCCACAAGCGCTCGTGCAGGAAATACGCGCCGATCTTGAGGATGATGTCGAGAGCGCCGGCTTCGAAAAAGATGGTGCGGCTGCCGGTCAGAATATACGCGATCAACCCCGTGCAGGCCGATCCCACCACCCGGTAACTGATGGCCTTGGCGATGCTGCGGGAATGGGTCTCCACTGGATAATTGTACTATACCTGATAGAGATTAAGGCGATTATTCGGCGGGGGACAACCTGATCGTGACTTCCAGACCGCCGCTTGCCCGGTTGCGGGCAGCCACAGTACCCTGACACGCCTCCACACAAGTTTTCACGATCGCCAGCCCTAAGCCGGCCCCGCCGGTCTCCCGCGTTCGCGATGCTTCCGGACGGTAGAATGGCGCGAACACTTCCTCCAGTTGATCTTCGGGCAGCCCGGGACCGGAGTCCGCCACCGCGATCGACACCTGGTCCTGCTGGCGCTTGGCCGAAATGACGATGGGGCCGCTCGATCCGGCATAGCGGACGGCGTTGCGCAAAATGTTGGAGACGGCCCGCACCAATGAAGCTTCCACTGCCATCGCGGCCAGGCCGTCCGGAATGGAGATCTCGAAAGCAGCCTCCGGAACAGTCTCACGAGCGGCAGCTTTGCGGACCACCGAAGCCACGTCCACGGCCGCCAGAGGCGCGCGGTTGGGTTCGAGGCCCGCCTTGGAAAACTGCAGCAACTCATTGACCAGGCCGGACATTTCCTGAACCTCCTCGTGCAGCACGGCAACGTGCGGCTGAAGCGGATCCTCGGCTTTGCGTTCGAGGATGCCGAGCGCAAACTGAATCCGCGCGATGGGCGCGGACAACTCATGGGCAATGTCGCCCAGGAACCTTTTCTGGTTTTTCACGAAACCTTCCAGCCGGCTGCCCAGCCGGTTGATCTGTTGGCCCAGGTCCCCCAATTCGTCGCGCCGGCCATGAGCGGTTTGCGTGGCGAAATTGCCCCGCGCGATTTCGGTAGTGGCGCGGTCCATGGCGGCGATGGAGCGCGTTAGCCCGCGGATGAACGGGAGCCAGCACGCCACCGAGATCGCAACGACTCCCAGAGCCACTCCAAACCACAATCGCCATTCGAAAAGGACGCCGCTGGTGAACAGCGAAGACGACCGCAGCAGCAGTACAGCCGGCCGGGTGTTGGCCGTCGCCAATGACCGCAACGGAACCCGCATGCCGGCCCAATAGCGCGTAGGATAGTGCGTGATCACCAGAAACACCGACTCGTGGGGCAGATCCTGCCGCGGTCCATTGGACTGGTCGTCGCCGGGCTGGCCGTCGTTGGGTAATGCGCGCGGCGGCGGGCCCTCTCGCGGCGGAGGCCCGTCCGGGAAGCCGCCGCCGGGGGGCGGTCCCTTTTCCCGCGGGGGTGGCGGAGCGCCTTCCGTTCTTCGCGGCGGCGGCAGCACCCGGCGCATCTCTTCCAGCAGTTCCACCGGCAATTCGACCTGCGGACCGGCCAGCCATTCGCCGCGCGGATTGCTCAGGAATACGTCCACTCCGTAGCGGCTGCTGTAGGAGGCAACCAATGCGTCTCGCGCCTCGGGCGGCGTATTCTCATACTCCAGGCCAAACGCGTTGCCCACGGCCAATAGACGGTCGTGCACCGGCCCGAGCAGCACGGATTCCGCGCCGATTCCGAATTGCGAGCGGGCGATCGCCAGCAACAGTCCGCCCAGCAAAACCAGGTTGAGCAGCGCCAGCAGCAGAATCTTCCGCGGCAGGCTCCAACGCACCATCATGGCGTCTCCGGCCGTTTCAACAGGTAGCCCACACCGCGCACGGTCTCAATCCAGCGCGGCGACTTCGCGTCGTCGCCGAGTTTCTTCCGCAGGGACGAAATGTGGACATCGATGGACCGGTCGAAGGCTTCGAAATCGCGCTCGGCCACTTCCAACAGAAGACTCTCGCGCGACAGGACGCGGCCGCTTGACCGGGCCAGCGCTAAAAGCAGATCGAACTCCTGGCGGGTAACGGTCAACGCTTCACCGCCCAGACGGACCTGGTGAGTGTTCGCATCGATGTACAGGTCTCCCACGACAACCGGAGCATTGCGTCGGTCGAGACTGTGCGCCTGGGTCATCATGGAGCGGCGCAGCACGGCGCGCAGGCGGGCCAGCAGTTCGCGGGTGGAAAACGTCTTAGGCAGATAATCGTCGGCGCCCATCTCGAGACCAACAATGCGGTCGGCTTCTTCACCGCGGCCGGTAAGCATGAGCACCGGGATATTCGACAGGATGCGGAGTTGGCGCAAGACTTCGAAGCCGTCCATGCCGGGCAGCATGACGTCCAGCAGGACAGCCTGGAAGGTCTTGGCCAGCGCAAGTTCAATGCCGGACGGACCGGTGTGCGCCATGGAGACGGCATAGCCCATGGTCTCAAGGTAGTCTTTGATCAGCCGGCAGAGACGCACATCGTCTTCGATCAGCAGAATATGCGGCTGGTTGGCCATTTCGTCTCTCCTACTCTAACCGGAGGAATCGGGAAGGAGTCTGGGCTTTACATTACCCTAACAATTTTCGTTTGTGGGCTAACAGTGTCCTAACAACCGGGAACGTCCATGGAGTGTGAGGGAATATGAAACACACATTCATCGCCGCTTGCTTGCTGTTGGCCTCACTGGCCCATGCGCAGATCGACCCAGGACCGCGCAATGGACCGCCGCTCTCCGGACAGCCTCTTAGAGGATTGCAGCCCAACGAATCGCAACTCTTCAATCAGGGAAGGATTACGTTCGCGGAAATCGACGATGTCATCAATGGCCTGGGTCCTCGCTTCAACCTGGATAGCTGCGCGGGTTGCCATGCCCAACCGGCTGTGGGCGGCAGCAGTCCGGCGGTCAACCCTCAGATTGCGGTGGCATTCAAGAACGGCGCCACGAACCAGATCCCGCCATTTATCCAACCCAGCGGTCCGGTGTTGGCCGTGCGGTTCCGCCAGAGCTCTACCGGTTCGCCGGACGGCAGCGTGCACGACCTATGGGTGATCAGCGGCCGCTCGGACGCCCCGGCCGCCTGCACCATCACGCAACCGGATTTCTCGAACGCCGGCAATCTATCCTTCCGCATTCCCGCTCCCACCTTCGGCCTGGGCCTCGTCGAGGCCATCCCGGACGCCGTTCTGCGCCTCAACCTGGCGGCGAACGCGTCGCAGAAAGCGGCGCTGGGGATTCAGGGCCAGTTCAACATCAGCGCCAACGACGGCACCATCACGCGATTCGGCTGGAAGGCGCAGAACAAGTCGCTGCTGATGTTCTCGGGCGAGGCCTACAACGTGGAGATCGGCGTGACCAATGAACTCTTCCCCAACGAACGCGAAGATAACGCCGCCTGCGCCGTCAATCCCACGCCGGAAGACCATCCCGGACCGAACGGCTCGCCATCGGACATTGAGGAATTTTCCGCATTCATGCGTTTCCTGGCGCCTCCCGGAACGCCTCAGCCGAACCCGGCAACGGCCGCGTCCGTAGCCAACGGCAAGGCCCTGTTCACCAGCACCGGATGCGCTCTCTGCCATACTCCTACCCTGGTGAGCGGCGATGCCGCGTCAGCCGCGCTCCGCAATCAAAACGTCAATCTGTACTCCGACGTGGCGATTCACCATATGGGCCAGGCGCTGAACGACGGAATCACGCAAGGCGCCGCGGCCGGCGACCAATGGCGGTCCGCACCGTTATGGGGACTGGGCGACCGTATCTTCCTGTTGCATGACGGGCGCACCAGGGACCTGGTCCAGGCCATCCAACTGCACGACAGCCCAGGCTCGGAAGCGCACGGTGTGATCGCAAACTTCCAGGCGCTCACTCCGAGCCAACAACAGGATCTGGTGAATTTCCTGCGGTCGTTGTAGGTCTACGCCGCAACGGCGCCATAGAATCTGGGTCCGCCGGCGCCGTGCCACCAAGTTCGAGCCGAACGGTTTCGTTGGGTGCACATCTATTTGACCTTCAGTGCGAAAACCGTCTGGTCGTCGAAGGCAGTTGTCGAGAACTTGTCGAGTTCGTGGAAGACCGCGGACACCACATCGCCAGCCGGTTTCTCGTTATTGGCGCGCAAAATCTGCGCCAGCCGGCCGCGTCCGAATTCGTGGCCGGCGGCGTTCAAATGATCGGTAATTCCGTCGGAAAACAGGAACACCATGTCTCCCGGCTGCGCCTGAAACGTCACCTCTTCATATTCGCGGGAGTCGAGCAGCCCAATCGGCACGCCTTCTACCCGTACTTTGAGGATGTCGCTGCCACGGCAGATCATGGGCGGCAGGGCTCCCGCGTTGGCCATCACCATCTGGCGCGTAGCCGGGTCCCAGAGCAGTACGAAAAGGGTGACGTAGCGCGCCTCCACTTTGCGGGCGATCAGCGCCTCGTTGAGAGCATGCAACAAGTTCGCCGGACGGCGATGGCGCGGCGCAATGGTGCGCAGCAGGCCGTTCATCAGCCCGCCATAGAGAGCGGCGGCCGCTCCCTTGCCGCTGACGTCGCCGAACGCAATCACCGTCTGCCGATCGCGCAACTCGAAGATATCGTAAATGTCGCCCGAAATCTCGCGTGCCGGACGCAGACGGACTACGGCGTCCAAACCGTCGATTTCCGGCGTGGCGTCGGGCAGCAGCACGCTCTGCAGTTCGCGCGCGGCCCGCAGGTCGTCTTCCATGCGGCGCTCGCGAGCGGCCAGTTCCTGGTACAGCCGGGCGTTTTCCACGCTGCTCGCCACCTGCGGCGCCAACAGCGTCAGCGTGCGCAGGTGGTCATCGGTGAAATAGCCGATGTGTTCGCTCTCCAGGTCCATCACGCCCAGAACCCGATCGTGCATCATCAATGGGACGGCCACCTCGGATCGAATCCCGGGATGCGACGCGATGTAGCGTGGATCCTTACTGGTATCGTGTACGCGCACCACCTCGCGGGATTCCGCGGCCGCGCCGGTGAGACCCTTGCCGTAGGGGACGTTGTCGATGTTGACGCGCTGGTCGTAACGGATGCTGAAGAGATGCCGCAACGCCTTGGCTTCGTGGTCCACGGCCAGGATGCTGAAGGCATCGTAGTTGATCAGCCCCCGCATAGTGGTGGAAATCTTGCTCAATAAATCGTTGAGATCGAGAATAGAGGAGAACTCGCGCGAGATGTGGGACAGCGTCTTGAGCGTGCGATTCTGCCGGTCGACGCGCAGATAGAGCCGCGCATTGTCGATGGTGGTGGAGACGCGCGCGGCGATCAGCCGCAACAGCGCGCGGTCGTACTCGGTATAGGCGTTGAGACGCGTAGACTGCAGATCGATCACGCCCACCAGCTTGCCCCGCGCGGTCATGGGAACGGCCAGCTCGGTCCGGACGGCGTCGAGGATGTGCAGATAGCGCGGATCGTTGCGGACATCGCCCACCAGCACTGGTTCCCTGCGGGCCGCGGCCGTACCGGTGATGCCTTCGCCCAACGCGATGGAGAGGTTCCGGATGACCTCTTCGCGGTGTCCCACGCCGTAGCGGATCCGCAGATCGTGGCGCCGTTCGTTGTAGAGCAGAATGGCGAACAGGTCGTAGGGCAATACGCGCTGCACAATCTCGGCGACGTTGCCTAGCAACTGGTCCAGGTCGAGGGTCTGCGACGTCACCGCGGAAACTTCCAGCAGAAAGTCCAGCAGTTCGCTTCGTTCCTTAAAACGGACAGCGCCTTTTCGAGGAGAAGAGTGCATGCGTTTCCAAAACGCCGGCTAAGCCGCGGTGGCCTCAACGATCTTGACGCTCGCGCTGGCTCCGATGCGCGTCGCGCCCGCCGCCGTCATGGCCTGCAGATCCTGCAGCGTGCGGATGCCGCCTGAAGCCTTCACGCCCATGTCCGGACCCACCACGCTCCGCATCAGCGCCACATCGTGCGCCGTAGCGCCGCCGGTACTGAAACCCGTGGAGGTCTTGACGAAATCCGCCCCCGCCAGCTTGCAGAGCGTGCAGGCGATAGCTTTCTGGTTATCGTCGAGCAGCACGGTTTCCAGGATCACCTTGACCGCGGCTCCGGCGCCATGCGACGTCCGGACCACCTGTTGGATGTCCTGCCGCACGGCTTCGTGATCGCCCGACCGCAGGGCGCCGATATTGATCACCATGTCGATTTCCTGCGCACCAGCGCGGACGGCCGCCGCGGTCTCGGCGACTTTGGCTTCCGTGGAAGTCGCCCCCAGCGGGAAACCCACCACCGTGCAGACCTTCACCGGCGACCCCGCCAGTTCCGCATGTACCAGCGGCACCCAGTAGGGATTCACGCACACGCTGGCAAAGCTATACTGGCGCGCCTCGCGGCACACTTTGACAACATCGTTGCGCGTAGCATCCGGCTTGAGGATGGTATGGTCGATCAGCGCAGCAATGGCTGGATCGATCTTGGTCAAACGCTCGCTGCAGGAGACCCGGTCGGCGCCGGCCGCGATGATTTCCTTTGTATTGCGGGCGCAGGTCTGCGCACATCGCTGGACGCATCCGGGACAAACCTGGTCAGGAAGGTTGAGCCCTTCGCCCTTCTTGGCAGCCACCGGTTCCGGACGCGCCACGCGGGCCAGAATCTCTTCTCCGATTTGCGCTACCAGGCCATCCAATTCGGTTTGCGTCACGAAAGTGCCTTCTTGAGATAGTGCTGCTCGATATCCATGATTTTCTGCACCCGGGCCTGATGCCTTCCGCCGGCAAACGAAGTAGCCAGCCAGGTACGCAGGACGTCCTCCGCCTGGGTTTCCGTCAGGAGCCGGGCTCCTAGCGTAAGCACATTAGAATCATTATGTTCGCGGCTATTTCGAGCGGAAGCCCTATCATAGCACAGGGCTGCGCGGATGCCCGGAACCTTGTTGGCGGCCATGCAGGATCCAATGCCCGCGCCATCGATCGCCACGCCGCGCGCGGCAGTGCCCGCAGCCACCAGTTGGGCCACTTTGTGGGCGATATCAGGGTAGTCCGCCGCCTTTTCTTCGAAGACGCCGACATCGCGGACGTCGAGCCCCAGCCCTTCGAGCACCGGCTTCAGTATTTCCTTCAGGCGAAAGCCGCCGTGATCGGCCCCGATGGCGATGGTCTTTTCGGGCGGCCCCAGCGTCGAGAGCTGTTCTTCAGGCAGTTCGGCGATGCGAACGCCGCGCAACGCCGCCGTCTCCCGGGCCGACGCCGTGATAATGGAACCCAGGGGAACCCGCAGCTCACCCGAGGCCGGAATATCTTGTGCGGTAATCACCCGTTTCATAAATCCGAAGCCGCAGTACAATTCGTAAAGACCATTGTAATGAAACGACATCTCCTGCTGGCGCTTTTTCTGGTCACCGGCACGCTCTTCGCCCATCCCATGGGCAACTTCAGCGTGAGCCACTACAGCCGAATTCAAGTGACCGCCAGCGGCGCGGAGATTCACTACGTATTGGACCTTGCCGAGATCCCGACTTTCGAACTGCTTCAGGAGTGGGGACTGACGGCCGGCAGCCCCCAGACGGATCTGAACCGGAAAAGTGCAGGCAAGGCGCTCGAATGGGTACACAACCTGCAAATTGTCGCCAACGGCCGCGAGATTCAGCCGCAACTGGTGCGCACCAGCGCGGTATTGGACAAGGGCGCAGGCGGGATGGCGATTCTGAAGATGAGCCTCGACCTGTACGTGGCGGTTCCCGCCGGAGCGCTGAGCTTCGAGGATGGCAACTATCCGGAGCGCGCCGGATGGAAAGAAATCGTGGTGACGGCGGGCAAGGACGCTGTGGTCGAAGATGCCTCGCCATCGGGCGCCGATCGCAGTCATGAACTCCAAGCGTATCCGCAGGACCCGCTGGTAGCTCCGCCCCAGAACCTGCGCGCCGCGGTCCGCTGGCATGCAGCCGCTCCCCTGGTGAGCCAGACAGTTCCGCCCCAGCCGGAGCCAACACGCGCAGTTCCGCCAAGCCAACCGGAGTCGAACGTGCAGCCGGGTCAAAGTGCTCCGGGCATGGTGGTCCGCGGCGATTATCTGTCGCGCCTGCTACGCCAGACCAATCTCGGATGGGGCGCCATCCTGATCGGACTGGCGGTGGCTTTTGGACTCGGATCCATCCACGCTCTGTCCCCCGGCCACGGCAAGACGATCGTGGCGGCCTACCTGGTGGGTTCGCGCGGCACAGCAAAGCATGCGGCATTTCTGGGCGGCATGGTGACCTTCACGCACACCATCAGCGTGTTCTTTCTGGGGTTGGTCACGCTGTTCCTTTCGCGGTATGTTCTGCCGGAAACCATCTATCCCGTTTTGGGAACCATATCGGGGCTATCGATTGTATGGATCGGCGGCACGCTATTCTACAGGCGATACCGCAAGGCCTTCGGGCACGTCCACGTTCACGAGCACCATCACGGCCACGATCATCACCACGACCATGGCGCCTTCACCCACGACCACGGGGATGGCCACGTTCATAGCCACGTCCCTGAAGGAGAAATCACTCTGACAAGCCTGGTCGCACTGGGCGCCAGTGGCGGCCTGGTTCCGTGCCCTTCGGCGCTGGTGCTGCTGTTGAGTTCGGTAGCGCTCGGCCGCGTGGGACTGGGATTGATCCTGCTGGTGGCCTTCAGCGCCGGACTGGCGGCGGTGCTCACCGCCATTGGCATGACGGTGGTCTACGCCAAGAATTTGCTGCCCGACAGCCAGAAAACCGCGCGCAACGCCGCATTCCGCTATCTCCCCGTGGCCTCGGCGGCGATCATCACCTGCGCCGGCGTCCTCATGACGGCAGTCGCACTGGGCGTCATCAGGCCGTTCGCGGGAATCTGAGAACAACCGCCGCTTCGACCACATTGACGCAAAACGTCCAAGCCGGAGACATGGGCTTAGAGTCCGGCCAGCCGGCGCAGTCCTGTTATCCGCGGTCCAGTTGTTCCAGTAGCTCGCTGGGGTACAGAGATTTCAGGCCGGGATAGGCCTCGGCGAGCCGGATCAGGTCCAGTTCATCCTTTTTACGTTTGCTCAGACGCCGCGTGGGATCACCGTACGCCCAGAGTTTGCCCTGCGTTACGTCCTCTAGACAAGCAGCCTTCACTCGGATTCCCAGGACAGTGGCTTCCACCGCTCGGGCAGGGAACGCTTGATATCGTTCGTCGGTAGTGAATTGAATCCGAAGTTCGCTTCCGGGCGCCAGCTCATCTACGGAAGGCTTGTGCGCGTCGGTCTTGAAGCCTTGCGCTTCGAGGTCCGCCGTCAGTTCGGGCAGACTCGCCGCGATCACAACGAGGTCGGCATCCAGCGTGTACACTGGCTCGACGTAACAATTGACGGCCAATCCACCGATCAGGCAATAGGGGCCGAACGATTCGCACGCACCGATCAGCCGCGCAAAGTCCGTCGATCCTCCCTGGGTTGTCAACTCGTACGCTTCCACTGCATTCACAACTCCACTCTACCCACAGGATACGACGCGGGCAAGCGCGACTCGCGGGTTTGGTCCTCCAGAGTTCTAAGTCCCCTTGGGCAAGTTCGGAACCCGAAGGGTCGCCCGCACACTGGCACGCCCTTCCTTCAAGCCGGACTTCGCCGATGCCGGCCGCTACTTGCTTGGGGGCTGCTGCTGCGCGGAAGCGGCCAGGCAGAAGAAGACGAGGAGCGGAAAGGATCGCACGCAGTCATCTTAGGCGACGGTCCGGAAGCCGGCGCGCGTGAATGTCGTGACATAGCCGTGGAGCGGCCCTCCGGGAACTGATCGTCAGCCCCTGCCGCGTCGATCTACTGCTGCACTGCCAGCACCATCGCGGCCGTGGACTGCACACCGCCGACACCGACGACCAGCGGCCAAGTTCCATTGGCCAGAGAACTGGGCACCTGGATGGCGACCTGGTAGAGTCCGGCGTCCCCGGAAGTCAGCGCGGCGGCGTACACCGTGGCGGCAACGCCGTTAATGGTCACCGAGGGCAGCGTCGACGTGTTGTATGTCACCCCCGACGGAACCGGTATTCCGGGGGGCGCGGCGGGAATGGTAGGGCCGAAACCCGTGCCCCATAGCGTAATCACTTCGCCGGGTTTCGCGGCCACCGTGGTGGCTCCCGCAAAGGTGCCGGTCGCCACCGCGTAACTATAGTCCGAATGCGTGGCCACCACCTGATTGTTCGGCCAGGGGAAGAATGCCGGCGCATACTCGCTAGCCGTCACCGTGAACGCGGAACTGGTCCCCGAGGGGGTAGTCACAATCACCTGCACGGGGCCGGGCGAAACGTTCGGCGCCAGCACGTTGATCTGCGTGGAGCTGACGTACTCGATGTATGCCGGCGAGCCGCCGATGGTGACGCGCACGCCGTCGAGCGAAGTCGGCAAATTCCCGTTTCCGCTGACGATGGAATTGGACCAGGTATCCGTGACAGGAGAGAGGTTGGTTCCCACAATCTGCACCCAGGAATTCGCCGCAATACCCGGCTGGTAGCTGGCGCCGTTCTGCACTCCATTGGAGGAGATGGCGGGCGTGCCGGAAGCACCGCCGCCCAACGCCACTTTGCGAATCCGATTGTTCCCGTAATCTACAATGTACAGATTGCCGGCGCTGTCCAGGGCCAGGTCAACCGGGTTGCTGATCCCGGCGGCTGTGGCCGGGCCGCCGTCGCCCGAGAAGCTGGCGAGTCCGTTGCCGGCCACGGTGCTGATGATGCCGGCGGTATTCACCATGCGTACGCGATTGTTGCCCTCGTCGGTGAAGTAGACGTTGCCGGCGCTATCCGCGGCGATTCCCATGTGCGCCACCGGCCCGATCTTCGCGGAAATGGCCGGTCCGCCGTCACCCGAGTAGCCGCTCACGCCCGTTCCGGCGAACGTACTGATAATGCCGGCGGAGTTCACTTTGCGGATGCGATGGTCGCCCACATCGGCGATATAGATGTTGCCCGCGCTATCCTCGGCGACTCCGTACGGCAGAAACATTCCAGCGCCAATGGCCGGACCGCCGTCGCCCGCGTAGCCGACTGTCGGCGCGCCGCCCGCCACTTCGCTGATGATGCCGCCGGAGTTCACCTTGCGAACCACATTGTTGCTGGAATCGGCGATGAAGACGTTGCCCATGCTATCCGTGGCCACGGCGCCGGGGTTGGTCAGCGTGGCGCTGGTGGCCAGTCCGCCGTCGCCGGAGAGGCCCAGGTTTCCGTTGCCGGCAAACGTGCTGACCGTTCCGGCGGCGCTCACTTCGCGAATGCGGGCGTTGCCGGGGTCGCAGATATATAGATTGCCTGCGCTGTCGGTCGCCAGCCCCTGAATATCGGTGAAGGACGCGCTCAAAGCCGGACCGCCATCGCCGGCGTAACTGTCATTTCCATTACCGGCATACGTGCTGATAATTCCCGCCGTGTTCACCTTGCGAATGGTGTCGGGGATGGTTTGGGCGAAGTACACATTACCCGATGAATCCGTCGCGACAGCGACCGGCCCCAGGATCACGGCGCTGGTAGCGAGTCCGCCATCGCCCGAACCGACAGTGATTCCGCCGCCCGCAAACGTGGTGATGATATTCGAGGAACCGGCGCCGCTCACCACCAGGGTGACCGGTATGGCGAGCGGCGAATTGCCAGCGCCGCTGGGCTGGACGGTGACCGTCCCTTGGTACGTGTTGGCCGACAGTCCGGCGGGGCTTACCGAAACGGTCAAGGTAGTCCCACCCGTTTCGGTAACGCTGGCGGGGCTCACGGAGAGCCAATTGCCGCCCGATGTGGTAGAAACTGAGTTCGAGAGAATCAAGGTGACGCCCAGGTCGATCACGGTCACGGTCTGAGATGGCGGAACGGCGCCGCCCGCAGTGTAAGAGAATGACAAGGCCGCGGGAGTCGGCGTCAGCGAGACAGCCGCCGCTCCCGACGATACCTTGCGGATGCGGTCATTGTTACTGTCCGCGATATAGATATTGCCGGCGGAGTCCGCCGCAACACCGCTGGGTCCGAAGATCTGTGCGTTGGCGGCCGGACCGCCATCTCCCGAGAAGCCCAGTGGTCCGTTCCCGGTCACGAGGGTGATGATGCCCGCGGTGTTCACCATGCGGACCTGGTTGAAGGTCGCGTCGGCAATATACAGGTTGCCGGAACCATCCACGGCTACCGTGGATGGGTCGATTCCCGCGCTGGTGGCGGCGCCGCCGTTACCGGACGGAAATCCGCTGCCGTTGCCAACGGCCGTGGTGATGGTCCCGGAGGTGGAGACTTTGCGAACGCGGGAGTTGAAGCTATCCACGAAGTACACGTTACCGCTGCTATCCACTGCCACGGAGCTGGGAAAGTTCAGCTCCGCGCTGGTGGCCGGGCCGCCATCGCCAGAGAATCCCTCCGTGCCATTGCCCGCGATGGTGGTGATTATCCCGGCGGTATTGACCTTGCGGATGCGCTGGTTGAACCCATCCGCGATATAGAGGTTCCCGGCCTTGTCGGCGGCGATCCCGCTGCAGAATATGGCGGCGTTGAGCGCCGGGCCGCCATCGCCCGAATAACCGGGAAGCCCGGAGCCTGCGTACGCATTGATGATGCCGGACGTGTTCACCTGGCTGATGACGCTGCCCTGCGAAATGTACAGATTCCCCGCGCCATCCACCGCCGCGCTGAGGGGAAAGATGGTCGCGCTGGTGGCCGGACCGCCATTGCCGGAGAGCCCATTGGGGCCGTCGCCCGCTATGGTATTGATGATCCCGGCGGCATTGACGCTGCGGATGCGATTGTTGGCGGCATCCACAACCAGCAGGTTCCCCGAGTTATCGACAGCTACGCCGAGAGTCGAGCGGCCGCCGAGTTTCGCTGAAGTTGCAGCGCCGCCATCGCCTGAGAATCCGATGGTTCCATTTCCGGCAACCGTGGTAATGATGCCAGCTTGCGCATAGACGAGTACAGGGAGAGCAAATAGCAACCAGGCAGTTTGCTTTTTCATCATTTCCTCCAATTACTGGACAATGAGATTCTTCGACACGCCGAGGATATAGCCCCAATAGCCCGCGTCGATGGAACCTCCGGTCGCCAGCGTCGCGGTGAGGTTGGTGGTGGTTGTGGACGCGGCCACCACTTGCAGAATTGCCTCAGTGCCGCTGGTGGGGTCGAGCGTGGCCGCCAGCAGCATGGATGTTAGCGCCGTCGGCATGGTGAATGTACCCTGGCTGGCCGGAACGCTGCACGACACACCCACGTCATGGATTACATAGGTGGATGGATTGGTAGGCGATCCGCTGACCGCAGCCGACGTGCTGACGGTGACCGTGACGATCCCGGACCCGCCACCGGTCCAGTTGATGGTGAGCGGCTGCGCGCGGTTAATCGTGGCGATGGAACTGAAGTTGGTCACAGTGAAGGAAGCGGGAAAACCGAGCGATGCGCTGAACGGTCCGACGGCGGCCGATCCATTACTGGAAATGGTGTACGTTCCGCCGGTCAGCACTCCATTGGCGATCGCCGATTCGTACAACAGTCCGTTGGTGAGAGACTCCGGCGCCAATGCGAGAGCCGGCGAGAGACCTGGCCCACTGACGGAGGGCGACCCCGCATTCAGATACGAATCCGGCGCGGAAAGGGCGGGAGCAGTTTCGGCCGCGGTCTGATTAGACACGGTGCAGCCGTCAATGGTTTGGCCGCGGGCTGCCGCCAACTCCGCCGCACTTAACGATTCCACTCCGCCGAAGGCCGCCGCGGAGGTACCCGTAGTCACGCTGCCGGTGCTGGACGTGGTGGTGCTGGTCACCTCATCGATGGCGAAGCTGGCCAGCACAATATCGCCGCCCGCATCCAGTTTAGCCAGCGAAGCTGTGCTCAATTGGGAATCGGTACAGGCGCTCTGGCCGGTGGCGGCAATGGGAACGATCACGGCGTTGCTCAATACCCCGCCGGCGCTCACCTGGACCGACGCGAAGCAATCGGGCGCAATGGTAGACGGAAGCGTGAAATTGATCTGCCACAACCCGGGATCGCCGAATGACGTGCCGGCGTACAACGGCGTGATGGACTGTCCGTCCACGGTGACTATGAAATTGCCGGCCTGGGTCTGGTCGCCGGAACTGCCGCCGGAATCGTTGGCGAGGTCGGCGCCGCCGCCAGTGCCCCACAGCACAAGGGTATCGCCGGGGTGAGCGGGGGTCAGGGTATATCCGGCGAGCGTGCTGCTGGTAAACCGGGTCAGGCTGAGGCCGCCATTGACGTTGCCGATGGTGGCTTGCGCCAGGCCGACGCCGCTGCTGTTGGCGGTTGCGATCCCGAAACTGCGAGCCACCACGGTGACATTCTGCGGAGCGCTGGCGATGCCGTTATACGTCACGACCACCGAATAGGCGCCGAGGGCCATCGAAGACGGAATCAATCCGGCCAGTTGCGCGGCGCTCGAATAGTACATCCGGGCGGTGATTGCCGCGCCGCCGGAGGCGGGCGTGAAGGTGACGGAGGTGTTCCCGACCGAGTTCGGGAAGTTGGGTCCCGCGGCAATGGCAATTGTGGCCGGGCCCATGGCGTTGCCTTTGATAACGAAGACTTCGCCCGGCGACAAGGTGTTTTGGTAGCCCAAGGCGTTGACCACGCTATTGCTGGTGATTATGGGGGCGCCGGCCCCGCTGACGTTCAGCGTCACCGCGATGGATTGCGGACTGTTGCCGGCGCCCGAGGGAGTGATGGTAATGGCTCCGTTATACGTGCCGGACCCGAGTCCCGCCGGCGAGACGGAGACAATGAGCGTGGCCGGAGTGGATCCGCTGGTAGGGGTGACCGAGAGCCAATTTCCGCCCGATGACGTGGTCGCGGCGGCCGTGAAACTCAATGCGGCGCTGGAGCTGGTGATGCTCAGATTCTGAGTAGCAGGCGCGGTTCCGCCGGTGGTGTAGGCAAAGGTGAGCGTGGCGGGGCTGGCTTGAATCGCCGTGCCCGACGCCGCTTCGCCGGTCACCTTGCGGACGTAATAAGACGATTCCGCAATGTACAGGTTCCCGGCGCCATCGAAGGCCACATCCCCGGGAGCCAGGAGTTCGGCGCTCAGCGCCGATCCGCCATCGCCCGTATGGCCGTACACTCCATTGCCGGCGACGGTGGTAATGATGCCGGTGGCGGTGTTGATTTTGCGGACGCGCTGGGCGCTGGAATCGGCGAAATAGAGATTGCCGGCCGCGTCCGTGGCGATGCCGATCTGGTCGCCGGCCGCGTTGACAGCCGGACCACCATCGCCCGAATAGCCGAGAGAGCCTGTGCCGGTCACCGTGCTGATGACGCCCGCGCTGGTTACCTTGCGGATGCGAAAGTTGCCTGAGAAGTAGAGGTTTCCGGACCCGTCCACCGCCACCCCGGTACATTCGCCGATCGTTGCGGAGGCGGCTGCGCCGCCGTCTCCGGAAAAGCCGGAGAATCCATTGCCGGCAACGGTGGTGATGACGCCGGTGGTGGCCGACACCTCACGGATGCGCTCGTTGAACTCGTCGGCGATATAGAGGTTGCCGAAACTATCGACTGCCAGGCCGTTCGGGTAGGAGAGCATGGCGCTGGTGGCCGGGCCGCCATCGCCCGCAAAACCCATGACTCCGTTTCCGGCCACGGTGGTGACGATGCCGGTGGCCGCCGTCACTTTGCGGACGCGCTGGTTCTCGCCATCGGAGAAATACAGGTTGCCGGCGCTATCCACCGCCAGGCCCTGCACCGTACCGTTTCCGAAGATCATGGCGCTGGTGGCCAGTCCGCCGTCGCCGGAATAGCCGGCGTGTCCGTTACCCACGTAGCTGGTGATGATTCCGGCGGTATTGACCTTGTAAATGGCCATGGCCCCGCCCCAGAGATAGAAGTTGCCGGCCTGGTCGGCTTTGACAAAGATGGCACTCCCAATTCCGACCGAAATGGCGGCGGCGCCGTTGACGAAAGGGACACTGCCGCCGCCCCCTGCCACGGTGTTGATGGTCTGCGGCCATGCCGGCACGGTCAGAATCAGTCCTGCGAGCAACGGCCTGAAACGATTTACAAGTTGCACTTCCCCTCCTCAGATAGCTTTCGTTGTGCCGCCCGGCCTGAGTTCGCCAGTCCTCCGGGCATCGAAACCACTCTCGACCCGGCACGCAAGAGTGCGTGCGCCGCACCATCGCCTGTATCTCCTCGCTGTATCTCCTCCGCTTGCGCCGGCAACGCCGCCAGTGATAGCATGCCGGGAGAACTGGCCTGTACCAGAGCATTACGAAAAACTTCAGGAAATTCAGTCATGGGGCTTCGGGATACACACGATCCGGACCGGCAGACTCTGGACCGCCTATTCCTGGCAACGTATGAGGAATTGCGGCGGCTGGCATCCAGCGTGCGGCGCAGCGATCCCTATGCCACGCTCAGCCCCACCACGCTGGTCCACGAAGCCTGGCTGAAACTGGCCGGATCGGCGCGCTTTGCCGCCACCTCGCAACTGCACTTTAAGCGAATCGCGGGGCGGGCCATGCGGCAGGTGCTGGTGGAAATCGCGCGGCGCCGGAACGCCTCCAAGCGGGCCGCGGGCAGCTCCGCCATCCTGGTCACTTTCGACGAAGCGCTCGGTGTGGAAGGCCGCTGCGAGAAAGAAATGCTGGCCCTCGACGCCGCGCTCGAAGAACTGGCGGCCATGAATCCGCGCCAGGCTGTGCTGGTGGAGAGCCGCTTCTTCGGAGGGCTGAATACCACGGAGATCGCCGAACTGCTGGAGGTCTCCGAAGCCACCATCGTCCGCGACTGGCGAACCGCCAAAGCGTGGCTGGCCCGGGAACTGCGGCAGGTATCGTAATGGAGAGCGCGCGGTGGGAACAGGTGCAAGCCCTCTTCCACCAGATCGCCGACCTGCCGGCGGCGGAGCGCAGTGCCGCGCTGGACAACCTCTGCGGCGATGACGGGGGCGTCCGGGCCGAAGTCCTGGCGCTGTTGGAAGAAGAGGCGCGAGGCGAATCGCTGCTGGACCGCGACGTGGTCCATGTTGCCGGGCAAATGATGGGCGACGCGCTGCCGGGATTGCCTTCGCGGAATATCGGGCCGTATCGCATCCATAAAGTGTTGGGCGAGGGCGGCATGGGTGTGGTCTACCTGGCCGAACGCGACGACCTCGGCACGCAGGTGGCCATTAAGGTGCTGCGCGATGCCTGGCTCTCACCGGCGCGGCGAGAACAGTTTGCGAGCGAACAGCGAACCCTGGCCCAGCTAAATCACCCGTCTATTGCGCGCCTCTACGACGCCGGCACGTGGACCGACGGAACCCCGTGGTTCGTCATGGAGTACGTGGACGGTGTGCCGCTGACCGAGTACTGCCGCGTCCACAACTGCGGCATCGAAGAAAAGCTCACGCTGTTTCGCGCGGTATGCGAGGCGGTCCGGTATGCCCACCAGCACTCGGTGATCCACCGCGATCTGAAGCCCTCGAACATTCTGGTGAAGCCCGGCGGCTCCGTCCGGCTGCTGGATTTCGGCATCGCCAAACAGTTCGACCCGTTGGAGACCTCGGTCGAGCAGACCAGCACGCGCGCCATGACACCGGCCTATGCCGCGCCGGAGCAGATCCGCGGCGACCGCGTGGGCGTCCCCACGGACGTCTATGCGCTGGGAGTGATCCTGTACGAATTGCTGGCGGGGAAGCTGCCGTTCGACATTTCGCATAAAACCGCGGCCGAAGCGGAGGCTATCATCACCACCGAGGAGCCGGTGAAGCCATCCGCGGTCGCCCGATCCGAACGCACGCGCACCGCCTCCTGGTCCGACCTGGATGTTCTCTGCCTGACCGCGATGCGCAAGGATCCCAAGCGGAGGTATCGCTCGGCTGAAGCGTTCATCCGCGATGTCGATCATTACTTAAAGGGCGAACCGCTGGAAGCGCGGCCGGATACGGTGATCTACAAGCTGGGGAAGTTTGTCCGGCGGAACGGGAAGGCGGTGGCGGCGGCCGTGGTTGTATTGGTGGCGGCAGCGGGCCTGGTGGCGATGAGCCTCTATCGTAAGGCGCCCCCGGCGGTTCTCCCGAGAGGCGGTACGGTGGCGGTTCTTCCCTTCCGCAACATCGGCTTCGACCACAGTATCGACTTTCTGAGCCTGGCGATTCCGGACGAAGTCGCTACCACGCTGAGCTACGCGCATTCGGCCTCGATTCGGCCCTTCGCGACCACCAGCAAGTACACCGAAGCGGGCCTCGACCTGCAGAAAGCCGGCAGGGAAATGCACGTAGGCACCATTGTCACCGGCCATTACCTGCAAGCCGAGGGGCAGTTGCAGATCACGCTGGAGGCGGTGGACGTGGAAGGCAACCGGTCGCGGTGGCATGAGACCTTCACCGTGCCGGCGCGGAATCTGATCGCGATGCAGTCCGAGATAGCGAGCAGAGCGCGGCTGGGACTGGCGGCATTGCTCGGGTCGCCGTCGGCAACCACGGGCGGCACGCATCCCAAGAACGAGGAGGCTTACGATTTATTCCTGCGCAGTTCCGCGGTGCCGTACGATTCCGCCTCGAATCCGCAGGGGACGGAGATGCTGGAACGGGCGGTGGGACTGGACCCCGGTTACGCTCCGGCGTGGGTCGCGCTGGCCCAGAGATATTATTCGGCGGCGCATTACAGCAACGGAGACCCGGCCCTGATGGAGCGCTTCGTCACTTACCTGGAGCGGGCCGCGACGCTCGATCCCAGCACCCTGGCCGCGGGCGGGTTAATCGTCTATCAATCGGAACGCGGCCGTCTGGTGGAGGCGTATCGGCATGCCCGCGATTTAGGCCGCCAGTATCCGGACAGCCTCCAGTTCGAATTCGGCATCGCGTATGTCTTGCGGTATGCCGGCCTGTTGGAGGAAGCCCGGAAACACTGCGAGAAGGGTCACTCGCTGGACCCCACGAACGCCGGAATGCGATCGTGCGCAGTGGCGTTCCTGCTTCGCGGCGACTATGCGCGTGCCATGTATTTCATTCATCTGGACGCCGGGTCGGAGTGGGAAGAGGCGCTGACGCTCGATGCGTTGGTGCGCCAGGGCAAGGAAGAGGAGGCGCGCCAGATGCATCCCGTGGGCCAGTTCCATTGGGCGGGCTTCGACTTATTGTGGGCTAAGCTGCAGCACCAGCCGATGCAGGGGATCCGCGTGGAGCCCGACGCGGATTGCGAGGCAAATTACTTCGCGGCGGGGCATCTGGCGTATTGCGGCCGGACCAAAGAGGCAATGGAAATGCTGAAGCGGGCAGTGGACGGGAACTACTGCGCGTACCCGGCTATCGAGACAGATTCATTGTTGGCGAGCTTGCGCGGCCAGCCGGGCTTCGCTGAGATACGAGACAAGGCCCGAGCTTGCCAGCAGAACTTTGTGGCCGAAGCGAAGCCTTCGGCGCCAGGCCTATAGCCAAACCCGGGCAAGAAGCCGACCTTCGAAGTGGCTTCGGTAAAACCTTCAGCGCCACCGAAGCCCGACGCCCAGGGCGGGATGGTGTTCACGCATCCGGAGGCCCCGGCTGAATTCGGCGACGTTCGACAGTACCGCGGCAATGCCGCCCGACACCACCAAGGAACAGTTCCGGGTGATGATGCGGAATCTGCTTACGGTCCTGTCATACCGATGCCCGCGGGACCTGTGATGATGATGACCGGCCGAGGCCGCGTAGTGGGCCGGCAACAGACCATGCCGGACCTGGCGAACTTCTTGACTATCCAAGTGGGAACACCAGTGACGGAGGCGACTGCGCTCACGGCGAAGTGCGATTTCGCGTTGACCTACTCCCCGGAAGGTCTGAATGGGCCACCCGGATCCGGCGGTAGCGACAATCCAGGCGCCCCCACTCTCTTCGCGGCCGTTCAAGCGCAGCTCGGGCTCAAGCTGGAACCCGGAATTAGCCCGAAGTTATTGCCGGCTTAGTTCGACGCCTTTGGTGCAGACATAATACTTCGCGAGCATATTGGGATTCTCCCAGGCGGGAAACGTCTCCGGGTGACGCCAGTAGTCGAAAAATTGGCGGGTCACTTGCGCGAAGTGAGCTTCGTGGCCGACACGATATCCATCCGGAATCGTGACGCGCAACTGGTTTCCCTGGTCCTCGACGGCCAAGCCGGGATACTGGCTGGCAAGTCCGGCGACCGTCTCGCCGAGCGCGGCCTTCACGCCGGGATGTTTCGGCACGACATATAGCTCGGGCCGGTAGCCTTCCTCTTTGCCTTGCCGCACCTCGACGGTCGACTTCGATCCGCGATACCGGGCGAAGTGCGTGTCGCCGGTGCCGGCCGGCGCTTCCCAACGCCACAAGACATCGAGCTTGATGTGGACGCCTCGCAGAGTGTACGACACCCGGGTATTGCAGTAATAGTCGAGCGCATCCCCCGCCACGCCGGTAACCTGGCGGAACTGCGCGGCAGTCATGGACGTAGGCCAGCGGCTGGCGGCGAGAACGTCGATCTCACTGCGGAAATCGATAGCCTGCGCGGGGAACAGAGTCCACTGCGCCAGGTCCGCGAGGTGGGTGCCTACGTCGGCCAGCGCCTCGCCCTGTTCCTGGATATCGAAGAACCAGACCGGGCGCGGGTTGGGCGCCCCCGCCACCAGTTTCAGAATGTGGTGGACGCTCTCCATATAGACCGCGGGCTCCTCGCGGGTCCCCGGTAGAATCGCGCCGAATACTTCGGGACTGTTGACCAGTTCGCGCTGCAAGATGGACGAGATCTCGTAGCGCTCGGTCATGATGTCATAAGCGATCGGTCCGCGCGCGGCAGCTGTCGAGAGCGCGGTTTCGAGCGACGGCAAGTCGGCGGACCGGATGATCCACGGCTTATCGGCGAGGACGTTCAGGCCGGCGTCGAGTGAAGCGCGGATGAGGCCGATCTTGCCGCCATTGCGGCCGGACAACACCACAAAATTACCGGGCCGCTCCTCCACCATGCGCCGCAGGTAGTCCGGGCCGGTGTGGATGTCGAGTTCCCAGCAGGTGGGGGATTCGCTGCGTTGGTTGAAGCGGGCGATGCGGGTCAAGTGCTCGGTAAGGTCGGAACCCAGCGGAGCATACACGGCGACGCGTCCGGAAACGCCGGGGTACATCTCCTTCTGCACCAGGGCTGCATGGAAATGGCCGGGATCGAGCGTGATGAGTCGGAATTCGTCCATGGAAAGGCTAGTCTACTACGGTTCGCCTATGGCGCTGGAACCATCTGCGGTTTGAGCAGGGTGGGAAGCTGATCGGCTGCACGGCCCAGCCCGCGGGCCAGACTCAACTTCGCCAAATTGTGAGCGAAGACGCTTTCGATCAGGTCCAATTGCGCGCTGGCCACGGTTTGTTGCGCTTGCACCACCTCTACCGTATTGATGATTCCGGCTTGCATCCGCGCACGCGTCATCTCCAGGGTTTCCTGCGAAACCTGAAGATTTTTGCGCGCGGCCTCCACCTGGCTGGCAGCGGCTTCGAGATCGAGCAAGGCCTCGCGGACCTGGGCCTCGATCTGCCCGCGGGTATCGTCCAATTCGGCTTGGCGCTGCGCCAGCACCGCTTCGGCCTGAGCGATATCGCCCGCAATCCGCCCTCCTTGCCACACCGGAATGCTGACCGTTCCGGTGGCGGTGAAGGCTCCATGCGATTGCGCCGGGTTGATGCCGATCACTTGGTAATCGCCACTGATCGCGACCGACGGCAGGCGCTCCGCGCGCGCAGCCGACAGGGCCTTCGCGGCCGCCTCCACCTGGGATTGGGCGGCTTTGAGATCGGCGCGCTCTCGTTCCGCCTGGGCCACGGTGTCATCCACACTCTGCACCGGCGCCGCACTGAAGGGGAAACTGTCCGTGAGCTGATAGCTGGGATTAGGCGCGAGACCGGTGAGCCGCGCCAGGTTGATCTTTTGTTTGGCCAGATCGTTGCGCAGCGTTATGATCTGCTGTTGTTGCGTGAGCGTCCGCACCTGGCTTTGGTCGACATTGAGCTGCGCCAACACGCCCTGCCCGTGTTGTTCGGTGGATTGATGGAAGACGGCATTGGCGGTGTCGAGTTGGGATTGCGCGGCGTCCACGCGGGCCTGGGCGGCCAGCACCTGAAGATAAGCGCCGCCCACGGCCAGGGTGATGAGGTCGCGCGCATCCTGCAGGCTGTATTGGCTGGCTCGGGCGCTGGCCTTAGCGGAGCGGTAGTTGTTGAGCGAGGTCAAGTTTGCGACAGTCTGGCTGAGGCTGGCCTGGAGGCTGAAGTAGTTGTACGGGCCCACCACGGTGGGAATGCGGAACCCCGGCGCGCTGATGCGCAGTCCGAACGCGGCGAGATCGGCTTGCTCCACGGTTTCGCTGAGACTGCCGTTGATGTTCGGCAGCAGGGCGCTACGGGCTACCGTCACCTGCGCGCTGGTTTGACGTACGGTCTGCGCCAGCCCGACCGCGCCCAGATTGTAGGCCAGGCCTCGCTGCAACGCCTCCTGCAGCGACAGCTTGCCGGAAAACGGCATGGCGGTGGTGCTGCGCACGCTGCCGCTGTAGGGTCCGGAGACCTGAACGCTGGGGTTCAAGGTGTTGACGCTGGCGGTGGTCCCCGCTACGGGCTGTTCGGTGGCGCCGACCGAGCCACCCTGGTTGTTGCGGCCCGAAGCGGGCAATACGGCCGCGGACGCGCCGCCGCCCGACGCGCCGCCGCCCGATGAAGGCTGTGCGAAGGCGCTGCCAGCGCTCGCCAGAACGGTCAAGAAGACAATGTTGCCGAGTGGTTTCATGGCGTCTCTCGTCATTTCGAAGTCATTACCAATTTGCGCATGGCGGCCACCAACTGGCGCTGATGGGCCGCGGAAAGCACCGCTAACTGCCGCGCCTCGGCGCGTTGGGCGCGGGGCAGCGCCTTTGTAAATAAGCGCTCGCCAGCCTCGGTGCGCTGCACCCATTGCACCCGGCGGTCGCGTGGGTTGCGCTGCCGGCGAAGCCAGCCGCGGCGTTCCAAATCGTCGAGCACCGCTACCAGGGAGCTGGGGTCCAGGCCGCACAGGCCGGCAATTTCATGCTGCGAGACGTTTCCGCGGCCAGCGATAGCCAGCAACCAAAACTCTCTTGAGCGCAGATCCAGCGGCGCCAGGGCGCGATCCAGACGCCGGCGCGCCTCCAGCCAGATCTTCCAGTTACAAAACCACAGTCCGGGCTCCGGCTCCCATGCCGGCGTTACCTTCGTTGCGGTCGACCTGGCAGCGGCGCGCGGCATGGCTACAAGGTCCGCCGGAACAGCAGCGTTGCCCCCGCGAGCACCACCACCGAGGTCAACGCCAGCGCGGCAATATCGGTGGCGATCGCGGTGATGCCGACGTCCTTGAGCAGCAGCGTGCGGAATCCGTGGACGGCATAGGTGAACGGGTCGCACTCCGACATCAACCGCAGCCAACGGGGAAAGCCGGCAATCGGATAGACCGCGCCGCTCGGAAAAAACAGCAGCGTATTGAGCACGCCGAAAATGGCGCGCGGCACCAGCGGATCGCTGATGCGCGCCATGATGAAGAACATCAAGCCGATCAGCGCAATGGAAGTGAGCACCACCATCAGGGTCAGTTCCAGCAGGCGCATCGGTTCGAAAAAGTCGGGTACCCCCGCTATGACGGCCCCCACCACCAGGACTGTCTCTCCCGCCAGTGTCGCCTTGATCACGCCGGACAGGTTGAAGCCCAGAATCAGTTCCCATTTGGTGATCGGTGTCACCATGTAGCCTTCGTGCAGGCCGCGCGACTTATCGTCGATAAAGAGCATGCCGCCGCCAATCATGGCGGTGACGAAAATGGCCAGCGCCACCGATCCGGGCAGCAAGTACTTGATGTAGTCGATGTAGGGATAGACCTCGACCACGTCGAGCGAGGCGTCAGGCGGTTCGCGGGGCGGGACCTCGGGCGCGTTGATGGAAGCCACCAGATCGGACATCTGGGAGGTCACGGCGCCCGCCACCGAGCGATCGGTGTTGTCGGTAATCAGCGCCAGATGCGGCCGGTGCTGTTCCAGCAGATCGCGGGAATAATGCTGGGGAATGATCAGGACTCCACCCAGTACGCCCTTCCGCAGGTCCTTGAGGGCGGCGCCTTCGTCGTCGTAATCGGTGGGCAGAAAGGTGCGCGCGTTCGCTCCCACGGCGCGGACGCGTTCCAGCACATCGACCGATTGCGGTCCCCGATCCAGGTTGACCACGCCCAGAATGACATTCTTGATATTGCCGCCGAAGGCGTTGCCCAGGATCACCAACTGCACCAGCGGCAGCACCAGGGAGGCGACCAGCAACGCCGGGCTGCGACGGAACTTGCGCATATCGCGTTCCACCAAAGCCAAAGCCCGCTTCATCGGGGGCCGCCTTTCTTCCCCCGGCCGGCGGGTAAGGCGGAGTCGGCCATGTCCGTCAACCCGTGGCCGGTGTAATGCAGGAATACGTCGTCCAGGCTGGTGGATTCGACCGACAACGCTTTCAGCTCGAGCTTCAGATCGCGCGCCAGTTCGATCAACTCCTGCGCCGAAGCCGGGCCGCGGTCGCTTGAGACGCGATAGGTGGCCGAGCCCAGCGCACGCACCGACTTGACTGCCGGCAACCGCTCCAGGTCGGCGGCGCCATTGGGCAGATCGGGCTCGAACTGCAACTCGATGCGGCTGGCGCCGGGTACCGATGTTTTCAGAGCCACCGGCGTATCCAGCGCTACCATGCGGCCGCCGTCGACAATCGCCACGCGGTCGCAGAGGCGGTCGGCCTCGTCCATGTAATGCGTGGTGAGAAAGAGCGTGCGGCCCTGCTGAGCTCGCAGGTGCGTGATCATCTCCCACACCGAAATCCGCGACACCGGGTCCAGGCCGGTGGTGGGTTCGTCCAAAAACAGGATTTGCGGGTCGTGCACCAGGCCGCGCGCGATCTCCAGGCGCCTTCTCATCCCCCCCGACAGCGTGGCGGCAAGGGCGCCCGCGCGGTCGCTGAGCCCGACGGCTTCGAGCAACTCCGCCGTCCGCTGGCGGCGCAGCGCCCCGGTGATGCCGAACAGACGGGCGTGAATGCCCAGGTTCTCGGCGCAGGTGAGTTCGGGGTCGCTGGTCATATTCTGCGGAATCACTCCGATGCTGCTGCGCACCGCGTTGGGATCGCGAATGATATCGTGACCGGCCACCACCGCCGTGCCGCTGGTGGGAGGAACCAGCGTCGTCAACATGCGGATGAGCGTGCTTTTGCCCGCGCCGTTGGGTCCCAGCAGGCCGAAGATCTCGCCCGTCGGGACCGTGAAGCTGACGTTATCGACCGCCAGCAATGCGCCAAAGCGCTTGCTGATTCCTTGGACTGCGATAGCCATTCCGTTTTGCGCTTCCATGGCGGCTAGTCCTTCGCGCCGCCGGCCGCGCGCGGCGGCAAAGCCGGTACCGGCAGCATCACCCACGCGGTCATGCCCAGCGCGAGTTTGCCCTCGGGATTGGACACACGCACCCGCAGGGCTACGGTCTTGATGTCGCGCTTGACGCGGCTGACGTCGCGCTGCGTGGCAAAGTCGGCTTCCACCGCTTTGTAGATCACCGGCCCCGAGATCTCGACGCCCGAGGGCAGGCGTACCCGCAAAGTCTGTCCCATCGCGATGAGGTCGGCGTAGGTTTCCTCCACGTCGGCATCTACCCAGGTCGAACTCAAGTCGAAGAGCGTCACGATCGGACTGCCGGGGTTCACCACCTCGCCTTGCCGCGCCGCTCGCAACGTCACAATGCCGCTCGACGGCGCAAGAATCCGGGTTTGGTCGAAGCGCGCTGTTGCGGCGGCGGCATTGGCCTCGGCCTGCGCCTCGGCCGCTCGCAGCGAATCGGTCTGCTGCTGCTGTACGCCGACTTGCCTTTCCTGCTGCCGGGCCTCCGCCAGCGCGGCCTCGGACGCCGCCACGGACCTCTGGATCGCCTCGACCCCGGCTTGGGACGCCGCCACGGCGCGCCGCGCCGCATCCACCCCGGCTTGCGCCGCCTGTTCATTCGCCTTGGAGGAGTCGAGATCGGTTTGGGCCGCCACCAGGTCTTGCGGCGGGTTGATGTCCCTTTGCACGAGCGGCTGGATACGGTTGAAATTGTCCTGAGCCTTGGCCACCGCCGCCCGGATTTGCGCCACTTGCGCCTCCGCCTGCCGCAGTTGAGCTTGGGTTTGCGCCACTTGCGCCTCTGCCTGCTGCTTTTGGGCTTGGGTTTGCGCCACTTGCGCTTCTGCCTGCCGGACTTTCGTTGGCAACGTATTCTGCAGCAGCTCAGTCTGGGCGACCGACTGCTGCGCGCTGGCGCGGGCTTGCGCGATGGCGTGGCCGGCGGCGCCCTGGTCGGCGCGCAGTTCGTCCTGGTCGAGCACGGCAATCAAGTCGCCGGCCTTCACCGATTGCCCATCGTCCACCGCCAGGCGCACGATGCGGCCTGTGATCTTGCTGCTCACCACCACTTCGTTGCCATCCACGGTGCCGGTCAGCACGAGGGTCTGGGGCCGCGGACGCTGCTCCCACCAGATCGCCGCGGCGACGGCCACAAGCAGCACTAGAAGAATCGCTCGTTTCATGCGGAAGACCTCATTCGGTGAGAATCCAAATCCATTGTAATCCAAATCATTGTGAAGTTAAATGAAATTTGCGCGGCGCCCGGTTTGCGGATAAACAGGACGGGGTTACGGGCCATGCAGCCGACTGCCTGGTTGCCTGAGCCCAGAGTAAAGCGGGCCGCTCCGGCGCGCCCGCTCGAATCGATGAATGGCGGATGGCTACCGTCGAATGGCGGTTTACCGGTGCTTTTCGATAACCTGGACAGCCGGAAGAGAACTGGCGGCACGGCCCGCTAGCATGGAATCGAGCACGCGCCCGAGGTCGCGCGGGCTCAAAGGCTTGCTGACATAGTCCGGCATGCCGGCGGCGAGACACCTCTCCCGATCGCCTGCCAAGGAACTCGCCGTTGTGGCGACGATGGGAATCGCGCGGCCGCGCTCGCCCGAAGCCCGGATGCGGGCGATGGTTTCATAGCCGTCCAGATCGGGTATCTGGCAATCCAAGAAGCGCGAGATAGAAGCAAGCCAGGGCATATCCCCTCGGCGCGCGGCGCCTGGCGGTTAGAATGAACTATGGATGCCTCAAATTCTCAATGGGAATCGCGTTCGCGATGAGATCAAGGCGGAACTGAAACCGCGCGTCGAACGGTTGGCCGCGCAAGGCCGTACTCCGGGACTGGCCGTCGTTTTGGTGGGCCACAATCCGGCTTCTGAGATTTACGTTCGCAACAAGGTCAAGGCCTGCGCCGATCTGGGGATTCTCTCGGAAACCATCGCCCCTCCTGGCGGCATCTCCACCGAAGAACTTCTGGCGGTGATCGAGGGGTTGAACGCGCGGCCGGAGATCGATGGCGTCCTGGTGCAGCTTCCATTGCCCTCTCAGGTGGATGCCAAACGCATTCTGCTGGCGGTTTCGCCGGACAAGGACGTCGATGGATTCCATCCCACCAACATGGGCAAGCTGGTGGTGGGATTGCCGGGCCCGCGCGCCTGTACTCCCTCCGGCATCGTCGAACTGCTGAAGCGGTACCGGATCCCCATGGCGGGCCGCCGCGCCGTGGTGGTGGGCCGCAGCGACATCGTCGGCAAGCCTGTGGCCATGTTGCTGTTGCATGAGCATGCTACCGTTACGATCTGCCATTCCCGAACGCACGACCTACCGGCCGTCTGCCGGGAAGCCGATATCCTGGTTGCCGCCATCGGGCGGCCTGCCATGATCACCGGAGAGTACCTGAAGCCCGGCGTCACCGTGGTCGACGTTGGGACGAACCATCTCGCGAAGCGCGAGGATGTGGCGCGCATCTTCCGCAATTCTCGGGAGAAACTCGCGGCTTTCGACGCCAAAGGCAGCCTGTTGGTGGGCGACGTGGATCCGCTCGACGTGGTCGAGAAGGCCGCGGCGTACAGTCCCGTGCCGGGAGGGGTCGGACCGTTGACCATTGCCATGCTGATGGCGAATACCGTCAGTGCCGCCGAACGGCGGACGGGCATATGCTAAGAGTAGGGCTTACAGGCGGTCTGGCTTGCGGCAAAACTTATGTTGGGGAGACGTTGGCCGGTCTGGGATGTTTTCTGGTGCATGCCGACGAGTTGGGACATCAGGTGCTGGCGCCCGGCGGGGAAGCATACGAAGCGGTGATCCAGGAATTTGGCCGTGACATTCTGAATGGCGATGGGCGAATCAACCGGACTTTGCTCGCCAAACGGGTTTTCGGTTCGCCCGATCGGCTGGCGCGTCTGAACGCGCTGGTGCATCCCGCGGTGGCGCTCCGCGAAGAAGCGCTGGTGGCCGGATTCGCGGCGCGCGAGCCTCACGGAATCGCCGTGGTGGAAGCGGCCATCCTGATTGAAACCGGCAGCTACAAGCGCTTCGACCGCATCATCCTGGTAACCTGCGGGGAAGAGCAGCAGGTGGAACGCGCGATGCGGCGCGAGGGCTCTACCGAAGAGGATGTGCGGGCGCGCATCGACCGGCAGATGCCGCTCGACGAGAAACGAAAGTTCGCTCATTTCGTCATAGATACATCCGGGGTGAAGGAAGACACCGTGCGGCAGACCCGGGCCGTCTACGAAGCATTACGGAGAATTGCACCATGAAAGCATTGCGAGTATTCCTGTGGGCCACCGTCTTGGTGACCGTCTACATCGTGGGACGCTACAACTTAGGCCATCTGCTGCCCAACAGCAGCTCCAAGGGTGTGTGGACGGAGCCGGCGGCGGCGGCTTCCGGATACTCTCCCGACGAACAGAACAATATCGACATCTACCGCAGCGCCCGCGAGGCTACGGTCAATATCACGTCGGAAGTATTGCGCCAGACCTGGTACTTCCAGGTGTATCCGGAAAAGGGCACCGGCTCCGGATTCATCCTCAATGCCGATGGCGAGATCCTCACCAATTATCACGTGGTGAAGGGCGCCACAACATTGACCGTCAAGCTCACGGATCAGAAGGTCTACAAAGCCAAAATACTAGGGACGGATACCCGCCACGATCTGGCTTTGATTAAGATCGAGGCCGGCCGCAAGCTACCGACGCTCCGCCTGGGCGATTCCGATTCGCTGGTAGTGGGCCAGAAGGTGGAAGCGATCGGCAACCCGTTCGGATTCGACGGCACACTGACAACCGGCATCGTGAGTTCGCTCGGCCGCGACATCAAAACCGAAGACGAAGACCTCGAGGGAATGATCCAGACCGATGCGGCCATCAATCCGGGAAATAGCGGCGGTCCACTCCTCGATGCTCACGGCAACGTGATCGGCATCAACACGGCGATCTACGGTGAAGGCAACGTGGGTATCGGTTTCGCCATGCCCATCAACCGCGCCAAGGGCATGCTGACCGAATTTCAGGCGCGCGGCCGGGTTTCGGTGCCCTGGCTGGGAATCAAAGAAGTATGGGTGTCGGGAGATCTCGCCGAGATGTTGGAATTGCCTTCCAAGGGCGGCTTGCTGGTCCAGCAGGTGGAGAGCGGATCGCCGGCTCAGGACTCCGGTTTGCGCGGCCCGCGCCGTGTGGTGGTAGTGGGCGGCACGTACAAGTTGGGCATCGGCGGAGACCTGATCGTTGGGGTAGAAGGCCAGTCCGTGGATACCGCCGACGCGCTACGCCGCGCCATGAACAAGAAACGCAGCGGCGACCTGTTGACGGTAACGGTCCTTCGCGGCGGCCACAATGTCGATGTCAAGGTCAAACTAGGCGAGGCGCCACAGGAAATGTGAGTAAACCAGTTGACAGTTTGCCGTAGACAGTTAACACGCACCGAGTGACTGCGTTGACTGTGTACCGTCAACTGTAAACTGTCGATTCCTTACGCGACCGCGATCCCCGCTTCATGGCCATCGGACCGCACTTTGTTCTTGCTCCCCGGCGGCCGGCCGCGCCGTTTCGGGGCGGCCGCTTCGGTCGTCGAGGACATCCAGGCGGGCGGTCTGCCGCGACGTTTGCCGCGGCCCTGCGCCAGGCGCTCCAGGGTGAGGATCGCTTCCTCAATCTGCTCGCGCTCCGCCTTTAAATCGGCCAGAATCCTGGTAACGTCCACTTTCTTACGCCTCCCGGCGTTCGCGAAACAATCCCGAACCTATTCAGCGGGCATCCATTTCTCAGACTCCCGTATACATTTAATTCTCCTCCTATTTGAGCTGGATTTTCAAGCCTATTTGGCTAAAATGATAATGTGAAATATAGCCCAGTAGTTCTGGTACGAAAGTACGAATCGGTATCAGTTTCGTCGCGATTTCCAATAAAAATAGAATGGTAGTCCCAAAAGGATCAAGCTGCTGGCCATCACGGACTCGCGCGGAGAGTCCTTGAACGTCCAATACACCAATAGAATTGCCACCAAAACGAAGAGGATCGGCACAAAAGGATAGCCCACCGTGCGGTATGGGCGAGGCAGATCCGGCCGTTTCTTTCGCAGAACGATCACCGCGGCGGTGGTCATTCCATAGAAAATCCAACTCGCGAAGATCACATAAGTGAACAGTTGCTGGAAACCACCGGTGAACACCAGCAGCGCGGACCACACGCCCAGCACCCCAATCGACACGCGGGGAGTGCGGTATTGCGGATCCACACGCGCCATGGGACGGAAGAAATAACCGTCGCGCGCGGCTGCATAGGGCACCCGCGATCCAGTGAGAATCGAGCCGTTGATGGCTGCGAACATACTGATCATGGCGGCGATGGCCACCAGGCTGGCGCCCGGACCGCCCAGAATCCGGCGCATCATTTCGCTCGCCACGCGAGGACTGTTTCCCACTTCGGGGGCGCTCAGCACGTGAAAATAGGCGGCGTTTACCAGTAAGTAAATCCCGATTACCGCTACCGTTCCGCCCACCAGCGCGCGCGGCAGGTTTTTTTGCGGATCGCGCACTTCCGACGCCACCATGGCCACGTTGTTCCATCCGTCATATGCCCACAGGGCCGCCACCAGAGCCGCGAAAAGGCCGGCTGCCGTCACCTGCGCCGGCCCCGCCGCCACCGGCGCGTGCGCGTGGCCGAACCCCAGTCCGACGATGATTATAAAGGCGATCAGTCCCAACTTGACGCCCGTCACCGCGATTTGGACATTGCCACCCAGTTTGACTCCGTAATAGTTCAGCCAGGTGAGCGACAAAATCAGCGCCATAGCCATCACCTGGGCATAACGGAATTCGAGCGGTCCCCCATGAGGTCCTAGCGGGAGCGGTAAGGAATAGAACACGATATCCAGTCGAGGAAAAAAGGTGGCCAGATAACTTAAGAATCCCGTGGCCAAAGTTGCGATGGAACCGCCTTTTCCCACCCAGGTTTGAGTCCAACTATACAGGAAACCCCATATCGGGCCATAGGCCTCTCGAAGGTAGGCATACTCCCCGCCCGCTTCGGGTAGCGCGGCGGCCAGTTCGGCGTAGCTCAATGCTCCCGCCAGCGAAAGCAGCCCGCCGAACACGAAAATCGCGAACACCATCCCCGCCGAGCCGACACGCTGCACCATGTCGTGCGGCACCAGGAAAATCCCGCTGCCGATGACCGTTCCCACCACGATCGACGCCGCGGCCCATGGCCCCAGGTCACGCCTTAGTTCGTTCTTGACGGGCTGCTCCATCCGGACTCCGTTCGAATAACGATACTACCAGCGCCACCGAGAACGTCACAATCGTTCCGATCGGCACATACCACGTCCAAGCGATGCGAGTACCCAAGGCGACGAATCCCACGGTTGCCAGTCCCGCTGCCATGCCCGCCATGGCAGCGCCCTCGCGCGGTTTGCGCGTCAGCACACCCAGCAGAAAGACCCCCAGTAGCGCGCCCGAGGGAACCGAGCCGATGGTCAGGCCCGTCTCCAGCACCGATTTTCTGGAATAGCGCGCGCCGATCGCGATCCCCAGCATCACCGCTCCCCAGACAATCGTCGCCAATCGCGCCAGCCGCAGCGATTTTTGTTCGCTGAACCCTTTCGCTTGCGCTCGAAAAAAATCCACGACGACGGTGGAGGACAGGGCATTGAGGGCGGCGCTGAGGTTGGCCATGGCAGCCGCCAGGACGGCGGCGATTAGCAACCCCGAGAGCCCGTGCGGCAAACGATTCCAGATAAATTCGGGATAGATGCGGTCCAGCCGCTCGGGCGGCGTGAAGCCCTTGTCCCCGTACAGCACAAACAGTCCCAGGCCGATAAACAGAAAGAGCGTGAACTGAAACAAAATGACACCCCAGCTCACCAGGAGCGCGGTGCGGCTTTGCGACTCATCCTTGGCGCTCAGCAGCCGCTGCACCATGAGCTGATCGGTGCCATGGCTGGCGGTGGTGACGAAGCATCCGCCCAACAGGCCCGCCCAAAAGGTATAAGGCCGCGAGAAGAAGGCCATATCGGGAGAGAAGCGGAAATCGAAGACCACCAATTTGTGAGCCGCGCCGGCCACCGCCGACAGGTGTTGCCAGCCGCCCGGAATCTGCCCCAACAGGGCTGCAAAGCTGAGGATGGCCCCCACCACGTACAGCGTCATCTGGACCACGTCGGTCCAGATCACCGCGGTCATCCCGCCTTCAAAGGTATAAAACAGCGTGAGGATCACGATCAGCGCGATGGATTGAATCTCGCCGGTGCCGAGCACAATGGAAATCACCAGGGAGATGGCGAACACGCGTACGCCTTCCGCCAGGGCGCGGGTCACCAGGAAGACGCCCGCGGTGAGTTTGCGGATGCGCTCGCCGAAACGCCGCCGCATGAGTTCGTAGGCCGTGAACATCTCGCCGCGGAAATATTGCGGCAGAAAGACGAAGGAGATCACGATGCGCGCTACCAGATAGCCTAGTACCAATTGCAGGAAGCCCAGGTTTCCGCCGAACGCCAGGGCGGGCGTACTGATGATGGTCAGCGTGCTCGTCTCGGCGGAGACTATCGACAGGCTGATGGCCCACCAGGGAGCGTTCCGGCCGCCCAGGAAATAATCGCGCAGACTCCGCTGGCCTTTGCGGAAACGTGCGCCGAACCAGGTGATGCCGGCCAGGTAGCAGAGGATTACCGCCAGATCCAAATAGCGCATGGGAGCCAGAGAGAGCTTTCAGAATAGCGTTGATCTGGTATGATTTGGGATTCGGAACTTGGCGGCCACCGGCGGAGTCCAATCAATCAGCGCGACGACCATGGCGCCCGGGCTGGGTGTACTCCTTGGTGCGGGTAGCCGCGGTTACGAAATTCGGAATCAAAACCATTGCTGTCGACGAACTAAATCGGGTAGGAGGTATCGGTGCACATACTTCAGAAGAACTTCAGGGCCATGGCGACAGCCGCCATTCTCACCGCCGCCGTGGCGGGAATGCCGGCAGTAGCGCTGGCGCAGGACACAGCCAAACCGGCCGCTCCGGACGCTAAGCCGGCGGCGCCGCAGAAAAAGATGCAGGAAGGCGAATACGATGCGTACAACGCCGCCCTGGTGGATCTCGGCAAAAACGATTTTACCAAGGCTCTCGCCGATCTCGATGCCTGGAAACAAAAGTTTCCCAATTCCGAGTATGCCACTGACGGCAAGGTGCTCTACATCCGCGCCTATGCCGGCGCCAAGCAGCCGGCCAAGGCCATCGACCTGGCCGGCGAACTCCTGTCCGGCGATATCGATGCCGTGTTCCCCGATCCCAAAGGCGGTCCCGGATTGGTACTGAGCGTCCTGGTGACCACGGCGAACACCATCGCTCAGTTGCCGACTGCCACGCCGGACGAGTTCGCCGTCGCACGGAAGGCTGCCGACATGCTGCTCAAGTACAACCGCAAGGCGGAAGGTTACACCGACGCCCAGTGGGCGCAGTTGCATACCCAGGTGGATCCCATCGCCAAACAGGCAATCTACTTTATTACGGTTTCGCCCGGCGTCGAAGCCCTGCAGAAGAAGGACTACGACACCGCCGAAGGTGTGTTCCGCAAGGCGCTGCAGCAGTATCCGGAAAACGCTACCGTGGCCTCAAACCTGGCCGCCGCGCTGGTGGGCGAGTACATCAAGAAGAGCGATCCCGCCAAATTTTCCGAGGCTCTCTACCTCTTTGCACGGGCTGCTTCCGTGGACGCCACGACGGGTGGCGTGACCAAGGAGTGGCAGGCCAACGTCGCGAAATCTCTCACCAGCTACTACACTCAGTTCCACGGCGCCACGGACGGCCTGGACGATTTGGAAGCGCTGGCCGTAAAGTCTCCCACGCCGCCCGAAGGTTTCGCCGTCAAGACCGGAGCCGAGATCGACAAGGAGAAGCAGGACGCATTCACCGCCGCGCATCCCGACCTGGCCCGGTGGCTGGGCATCAAGAAGCTTCTGACCGATGGCGGCGAAGCCTATTTCAAGGACAACATGTCGGACGCCGGCATGCCCAAGTTCAAGGGCAAGGTTCTGGAAGGCAAGCCCGCCTGCAATTCGAAGGAACTGATCGTGGCGATGTCCGATGACACAACCCCCGAAGTCACACTGAAACTGGACACGCCGATCAAAGGCAAACCGACTGCCGGGGTTGACATCACCTGGGACGGCGCTGTGGCGAAGGCTTTCACGGCGGCTCCCTTCAACCTGACCATGGAGATGGAACAAGCCAAGATCGAAGGTCTGGAGAAAACGGCCTGCGCTCCGCCAGTCACCAAAAAGTCCGCGCCTCCCACCAAGAAGCAGTAGCTCTCCGCTCATTTTCCGGGGCGGGCCGCGGTACTTCCGAAATGGCCCGCCCCGGACCCTGTTGCACCGTCCAAAACGTTCCGCTATACTTCCGCAAGTGCCCCCATCGTGACAGCAGCACGCCGGGGCTCCCATTGCCAGGAGGCCGGAAGTGCAGAGATTTCTTAGAACCGTCGGCGGGATAGCGGCTTTCGCCGGATTAGCCGCATTGACGATCGCGGAGACCGCCCCATTCGCCCGCGCTCAGGCCGCCGCCGCGCCGCAAGCCCCCAAGCGCCAGTATAAAGACAACGGCGAATACGATCTTTATAGCCAGGCGTTCAAGGATGCCCAGACTCCCGCCAAGCAGATCCAGGATCTGGAGACGTGGGCCCAGAAGTACCCGGAATCGGACTATAAGGACATACGCACGGGCATGCTTGTGCAGGCCTACAGCGCGATGAATCCGCCGCAGCCGGCGAAGGTGCTGGAGTATGCGTCCATACTGATGGCCAAAGACCTGAAGACTGTCTTTGACGATCCTCAGGACGGGAAGAGGCAAATTCTGTACTTCCTTTTTGCCGCAACCGTCGCCTCCTCGGCGGCCGGATCGGCCCAGCTTCCCAATCCCACCCCGGCACAGGTGGAACTTGGCCGGACCGCGGCCACGCGGCTCAAGGAAGAAGCCGCTGCCTTCTTCGTCCCGGCCAACAAACCGGCCGCCATGTCGGACTCGGACTGGACCAAGACCCGCGCTCAGTTGGACACCGCCGCCGATCACACGCTTCTGGTGTTGACCATCTACCAGGCCGAAGCCATCATGGCCAAGACTCCCAGAGTTCCAGCCGACTGCAAGGACGTTGCCGAACCGGCTTACAAGAAGGCGCTGGTGGATCATCCCGACAATGCCTACGTCTCTTATAAGCTGGCGCAGTCGCTGCAATGCCAGCAGAAAGAATCGCCGGAGAAGGTGTTCCAGGCAATCTACGAATACGAGCGCGCCGCGGCGCTCGATCCCCACCTTGGTGGCGCACAGCCGGATGCCAAGGTCGTACCAGCCTATGCCGACCGGGCCTACACCGGAGTCCACGGCAGCGCCGAGGGCCTCGACGAATTGAAGGCCCAGGTGAAGCAGTCGCCCCTGCCGCCCGATGGTTTCAAGATCAAGACGGCTAACGAAGTCGCCACCGAAAAACAGGCGGAGTTCGAGAAGAGCAACCCCGAACTGGCCATGTGGATGCGAATCAAGGCCGCCCTCACCGATCCCGCCGACCCCGACTACTTCGAGGGCAAGCTTAAGGATACGGCCGGCCCCAAGCTCAAGGGCGTAGTGGTGGCTGGCGCCTGCCGCGCCAAGGAAATTACCGTCGGGTTCCCATTGCCCGGTCAGACCGACCCCGTGATTCCGGAAGTGAAGCTGAAGTTCGAAGCTGCCCTCAGCGGCAAGCCGGAGCCGAACGCGGAGATCACCTTTGAAGGCGCGGTGGCAACGGCTTTTACCAAGGATCCGTTTATGCTGACGCTGGATATCGAAAAAGCCAAAGTGGAAGGCCTCAAGACGACGCCCTGCACGGTCGCCGCTCCGTACAAGAAGAAGTAGCTTGGCCTCAGGTGCGGGGCGCCGGAGCGGCGTCCCGCCCGTCGTGCCGCTGGGGCGGGTTGGAATTGGCCAAAACCAGGCCGAATACCAGCCGCTCGATGGGATCCAGAGCATTGCTGGTGTCCTGAATCCGCCGGAAGCACTGCGCAAAATGGCGCGCCGACGACACCAGGCCGGGTGTGGCTTCGAGCGCCAGCCCCAGGGCAACGATCCCGATAATGGATGCTTTTCGAATCATCCTGCTGCTAAGACGAAGGCCGCGCCGGAAAAGTTAGCACCCGGCTGGTACAATCAAATCAGCAGGAAATCGGCAGTACCCGGTTTCTTTTTGGAACTATGCCGCTTTACGAATACAAGTGTCACACGTGTGATGAGCATTTTGATGTGCTTCAGAAGTTCTCCGACGAACCCCTAAAGGTGCATGAAGGCTGCGGAGGCGAGTTGGAGCGTCTGATTTCGCCGTCGGCCCTGCAGTTCAAGGGTACGGGCTGGTATGTCACCGACTACGCCCACGGGAAGAACCCGTCTGGCGGATCCAATGGAAAGTCCGAATCCGAAAAGTCCGAATCCGGAAAGTCCGGCGAATCGGGAAAATCGGAATCCACTTCGACAGACAAGTCCGAGACGAAGTCGGAGAGCAAATCCGAGAGTAAGACCGAAAGCAAGCCGTCGAGCAAACCGCCCGCTAAGGAATAGGAGCGAGCCGACGCTTCCCCTCAGGCGCTCGCCTGCTGGGTCTTCGTATATTCTTTCGCCCACCGTTGCAGCATGCTGTCGTTGCGCGCCGGCGCGGTGAATTGCAGAGTTCGCGCCTGCGTGCGGAATTCGTATTTTTCCACGGTGCACACCGAGCGGCTTATCCCGCTGCGCAACACTTTCCCGAACACGATCAGCCGCATCGGACAGCCGTTGTCCAACTGAACCGGCCAACTGATGGACAGTTCGATGAACGCTCCGATGGCGAGCGGCTGGTCGCCAGTGAAGGCCACTCCGCGGCTGCCCATGTTGCACGTGCTCCCGATCCCCGACGCGATGAGGGTTTCGCCTTCCAGCAGTTTGTACCGCAGTTCGCGCTGTATGGGGAACCGAACCTTCGCGCGGCGCTCGATGGATTTCGTGTTCTTCCTTTTCATATTGCATCCTCCGGCTCAAAGAACGCTATCCAAGAAAGCACGCCGATATCCGAAGGGTAACCGTATGTAGAATCAATAGACTTCGGGGTTTGGGGCTCTCGAATGTCCACCCCGTGTACACTCCGGGTCGCTCTCGGGTGTCCACCCTATGTACACCGCCATAGTCGCTTAGCCAACACGGAACCGCGACCGTTCGGGAGCGGCCCGAGCGAGAAGGCATCTGCCGGCGGCCCGTAGTGTCTCGCTCGGGCTTAGCCTGTCACGAATTCGAGACAAGCCCGTGATACGCTGTGCTGGTAACCTCATGAAAAAGATCCTCCTCGGCGTCCTTCTCATGGCCGCTTCCCTGGCTGCGGCTACTCCTAAGAAACCAAAGCTGATTGTCGCCATAGTCATCGACCAGTTCCGGTACGATTACCTCACCCGCTTTCGACCGGAGCTGACGGCGGGTTTCGATCGGCTCCTGACCCAAGGCGCGGTCTTCACCGACGCCCGCTACATCCACTTTCCCACCGTAACGGCGGTAGGACATTCCACGTTCCTCAGCGGAGCCACGCCCTCCGTCAGCGGAATTGTGGGCAACGAATGGTTCGATCGCGACGAAGGGAAGCGCGTCACCAGCGTCTCCGACGGCGCGACAAAACTTCTGGGCGGCGCCGGCGCCACCGTCACCGGCGCATCTCCGCGGCGCATGCTGGTGAGCACCGTCGGGGACGAAATCAAAATGGCCGACGGCGGAAAGGCCAAAGTGATCGGCATCTCGCTCAAGGACCGCGCCGCCATCCTGCCCGCCGGGCATATGGCCAATGGCGCATTCTGGTTCGACAACGCCTCCGGCGGCTTCGTCAGCAGCACCTATTACTTTCCGGACCTGCCTGGCTGGGTGAAGGAATTCAATGGCGAACATCTCGGTGACAAACATCGCGGCGAGACGTGGCTCACCCACAAACTGCCGCAGGACCGGACCGGGTTCTACGGCAACAGCAGCCAGAGCCCCTTCACTACCAGTCCGTTCGGCAATGAGATTGTTGAACTGCTGGCCGAGCGCGCGCTGGCGGCCGAACAGCTCGGGAAGCACGACACTACCGACGTCCTGGCTGTCAGCTTTTCGTCCAACGACCTGGTGGGGCACGAATACGGTCCCTACTCGCCCGAGGTCCGCGACATGACTCTCCAGACCGACAAACTGCTGGGGAAGCTGTTTCTCGCGGCTGATCGCCAGGTGGGAGGGAACGACGTCCTGATCGTGCTGACCGCCGACCACGGCGTGGCTCCCAGCGCGGAGGAATCGGCGCAACATCGCATGCCGGGAGGCCGCATGCCCGCTGCCACGGTGAGAGCCGCCATCTTAGGTGCGCTGGCGCCGCGGTTCGGCGAGGGGGATTGGATCGCCGGCACATCGGATCTCTTCGTCTACCTCAACCGCGACCTGATGGCCGCCAGGAAACTCGATCCGGCGGAGGTGGACCGGGTGGCGGCCGAGGGGCTCTTCCACCTGGATCACATCGCGCGCGTCTATACCCGCGAACAACTGCTGAACGGCAACGTGCTGGCCGACGATATGAGCCGCCGCGTGGTCAACGGCTACAACGTGCGCCGCGGCGCGGACCTGGAAATCATGCCGGAACCCTACTGGACCATCGGCAGCAGCAATGCCTCGCACGCCACCACATATAGTTACGACAACCACGTGCCGGTGATTTTCCTGGGGGCCGGCATCCGCGCGGGCGAATATAACGAACCGATCGCTGTCAACGATATCGCGCCCACGCTGGCGGCGATTCTTCACGTGGAGACGCCGTCGGGCTCGGTGGGGCGCGCCCTTACGGAAATGTTTCCTCAATGACTCCTGTATAATCGACTGTATGAGTTTCCGTCCCTTACACGACCGCATTCTGGTGACCAAGCTGGATGAAGGTGAGCAGCGCCGCGGCGGTATCATTATTCCGGATTCGGCAAAAGAAAAGCCGCAACAGGCCGAAGTAAAGGCCGTAGGAAACGGCAAATTGATGGATACCGGCGAGCGTGTGGCGCTTGAAGTCAAAGCCGGCGACCGAATCCTTTTCGGCAAGTATTCGGGCTCGGAGATCAAGCTGGAAGGCATTGAGTACCTGATCCTCAAGGAAGACGAGATCCTCGGAATCCTGGAATAGCGGATCGCCCGCCGCGGAAGCCGGATATCTGCGGCAACAGGTGTTGCCGCGGTGCGCCACAGGTCCGCGCACAGCGGTGTGATAGGCTAGAGATCTACACCAATACCAGGAGTTGTTTCATGCATTTTCGGCTGCCTCTCAGGCCATTATTGGTCTGTTCGGCACTTCTCGTTGTTGCGCAAGCTGGCTTCGCGCAAGCCAAAGTGGCCATCGTCAGTATGCAAGCCGCAGTCCTCGGAACGGCTGAAATGAAGAAAGCCGACGCCCAGATGCAGGCCCAGTTCAAACCGAGACAGGACGAAATCGAGAACTTGAAGAGGGAGATTGATACGCTCTCCCAACAGCTTCAGTCCGGAAAATTGAACGACCAGCAGCAAATCGAGGTCACCAGCCTCGGAAAGAGGAAACAGACCGACCTGCAGCGCAGGCAGGACGATTTTAATGCAGACGTTCAGGCCTACCGGGACGAAGTACTGCAGAAGGGCGCAGCCAAGATGCAGGCCGTGGTCAAAAAGCTCGCGGAAGAAAAAGGCTACGATCTGGTGGTGGAAGCCACGACCGCGATCTATTTCAAGACCGCCATGGACATCACCACCGAGGCTATCGCGGCGTACGATAAGGCGAATCCGGTGGCCGCGGCGGCGCCGCCGGCCGGCAAGTAGCCGGGTGTGCTAAGCAAGTAATCGGATACCCTAATGGGTGGGGCGGAGATGGCCGGTTATCTCGATCAGTACGGTGCCGCCGACGCGCGGCGCGAAAAGATCATCCGGAGGCTGGTGATCTCGGTAGTCACGATCGCGGTGGCGGCGGGCGTTCTCATGTTCGTCTTCCACAACTATCGTCAGGAACGGCAGGTCAAGAAGTTTTTTGAGCTGCTGGCGGCGCACGATTACAAGGACGCTCACGCCATGTTCAATCCCGGGCCGGGATACCCCATGTCGTCGTTCCTGCGGGATTGGGCCCCCGAGGCGGGCGAAGTGAACAACTTTCGGATCGTCAAAAGCCGTTCCTGCGGCTCCGGCGTGATTCTCACCGTACGGTATGGCAAGGACCGGGAACAGGTCCTGTGGGTGCAGCGGGACGATCTCTCTCTGGGCTTTTCACCTTTTCCCGCCTGCCCCGCCAACGGACATCCGCCAGTTTCGGTCCCTCCCGGCGTACAATAAAATTCGGTCGACAACAACATGGGAACCACCACGAGCGGACTCGAAGGCATCATCGCGGGCGAAAGCGAAATTTGCTACATCGACGGATACCTGGGTATCCTCAGCTACCGCGGCTATAACATCCATACCCTGGCGGACAATGCCATTTTTGAAGAGGTCGTTTTCCTCTTATGGAACGGCTGGCTGCCCAAACAGCAGGAACTCGACAGCTTGCGAAGCGCCCTGGTGGCGGCCCGTCCCCTGCCCGCGGGGGTGGTTGATTTTCTGAAAGGCGTTCCCGACGCCAACCCCATGGACGTGCTGCGGACCGCTGTCTCCATGCTCAGCCTGTACGACGCGGAAGCGCAGGACATGTCGGCCGAGGCCAACCACCGCAAGGCGGTGCGGCTGATGTCGCAGACGGCCACCATCGTTACCACGTACAACAGCCTGCGCAAGGGCCAACCGGCGATCGAGGGCGACCCAACCCTCGGTTTCGCAGCCAACTTCCTGTATACGTTGACCGGCAAACGGCCCGACGACGTCATGGAACGCGCGTTCGATGTAGCCCTCACGCTGCACGCCGATCATGAACTCAACGCGTCCACTTTTGCCGCGCGCGTGACCGCCGCCACGCTGTCCGATATCTACTCCTCGGTGACCAGCGGCATTGGGGCGCTGAAAGGCCCGCTGCACGGCGGCGCCAACCAGGACGTCATCAAGTGGCTGCTCGGTCTGGGCGATGAGGATGCCGCCGTGGCAAGCGTGCAGAACACCCTCGCCCGGAAGGTCAAGATTCCCGGTTTCGGCCACCGCGTCTATCGCACGGACGATCCGCGCGCCACGCATTTGCGCGTCCTCTCCGAAGAACTCGGCAGACGCACCGGCCACGAGAAACTCTATCGCCTCTCGAAGCGCATGGAAGAGACCGTGAAAGCCGTCAAGGGGCTGAACCCCAACGTGGATTTCTATTCCGCGTCGGCATACTACTCCCTGGGCATCCCCATCGACCTGTACACGCCGATTTTCGCTGTCAGCCGCATGTCCGGTTGGACTGCTCACGTGCTCGAGCAGTATCACAATAATCGCTTGATCCGGCCACGCGCCGAATACAAGGGCAATCCCGACGGCCAGACCTGGATTCCCATGGCGAACCGGTAGGTATCCATGGACGAGCGCGCCTATTATTCCGAGTCCCAGACCACTAAGCCCATGGTGTTGAACTGCCCTTACTGCCGCTCGGCGGAAACGTACGACCTGAAATGGGCCGTACGCAAAAAGAAGGATCGTCTTCCCGGCGGCGGCGACGAACGCGACCGCGCCAAGTTCGCCAAGGCGCAAAGCTACATGGTGTTGATGGACGACAAGGCCGCCTGCAAGAATCTGCGCTGCCGTCGGACCTTTGACATCTCCGGTATCAAAACCATGGCGTTCCTGTAGCGTCTTTTCGGCTCTGCCGGCACGCAACCGCGACCGTCCAAAAGCATCTCGGTTGCCAGGGCAGCGCCTGCAAAGACGGCGAGCCCGAGCTGTTCGTCCGGCGCAAAGAGACCTGCAAAGCCATCTCAACCCCGCCAATCCGCTGGGGAAGATTGCCGGCATCGAGCATGTCCTACGCAGCTTCGAATCGCCGGGCCGGGGAGGAACAGCCACCGCGCGTTGCGCGTGGGCTGCGGCGGAAAATATCGCCCGCTTATCCTCTTTTAGGACGGTCAGCCAATGCCCAAGATAGGCCGCGTGGTCTTCCCTGACTTCCGGCGTGATGCCCAGTTTCGCGCACAGGAAAGCGGCTCCCAGTTCGGCAACCAGTTCCTCACGGGCATAGCCGGAATCGCCGAAACGCTTCGCGCTGAAATCCCGGTCAAGGCGGTTCTTAGAAGTGATGCGCCGCAATGGCGTTCCGCGCCGATACGTATGTCGCGATCAATTCGCGCTCGCCGGGCGGCGGGGGATGCGGGCCGCGTAACAGAACATCCACTAATTCGTTCAACGGCTTGGCAGTTTCCGGCCGGAACGCCATAGGTCCTCGGATTCCGGGAATCCCTTCCGGAAGTGCGATGTGCGCCATAACTTATTGCTCCTCGTCGCTAGCGTCCGCGATCCTGCGGCTTCCCACGTAGCCCTGGTTCGCCATCCGTATGCCCATTTCGTCATACGCGCCGGCGTCTGCCGGAGTGTAGGTGGCGAGTCCATCCACGTAGCGGTTGTACATACAAAACGCGGCCGCAATCAGAACTGTGTCGTGAATCTCGAGATCGGTCGCTCCCTCTGCTCGCGCCCCGGCTACATCTTCGGCGGTCACGCGCCGGCCGCCCTCCTGCACCTTAGCCGCAATGGTAAGCAACGCTTTCAGCTTCGGACTAACCGACGCGCTCCGGTAGTCGGACCGGACCGCATCTACCAGCTCGTAACTTCCGCCAGGATGGTTCGCGGCCGCGGCGCGATGGCTGGCGTAACAGAAAAAGCAGTCGTTTCTGGCGGACACGAAGGCGGCAATCGTCTCGCGTTCGGCGCTGGTCAGCGAACTGGGTCCTCGCAGGAGCACTTCCGCCAGAGCGCGCAGAGGTTTCGCTGTTTCGGGCCGGAATGCGAACGCGCTCGCGATTCCGGGCAGGCCCTCGGGCAGTTCGATATGCGGCGCCAATCCCCCTCCTTTTGTCGGATCGCTGGGGCGATTCTATCCAAGGCTGGACAAGATGCCAATACTCGAAATCCATTACACGGGAGCCGCTAATCCGAACTCCTCCCGCAACTCCGTCAGCAGGCGGCACAGAACCGCCCTCGGAAACGCGGCATCGACACTATCGGGATAGCCGGTTTCGTGCACGATGGGCCGCGGGCGCGTGGTAACGAATGCGGACGCAATTTCCGAATGCGCCTCCAGTTTCGCGCGGATCGCACGTTTGACCAGCCCGACGTGCTCCGCCGTTCCCAGTCCGATCCTGTCGCCACCGTACTCGAATTCCGATGGCTTCACTTTAGGAATTTCGTGCTTCGCCCGGACTCCGTACATCTTCCGCACTCGGTCCCGTCTTTGAGGAGCGAGCAGCAGACAGGCGTAAAAAGACTCCACCGACGCATACTCCACCCCATCCAGAGTGAACGGGGCGTGCGCGAAGTTGGACATCAGCCGCCCCACCTCTTCGTCGCTTTGCGACCAGACATTCAACGGCTGCCCGGAAAGCTCCATACAGTAACAGTTTGCCACAATACCGTTCACAAAAATCTTTCGCTCATTCCATTACACTTGCTTCGTTTTCCACAGGTTTCCGGTTGCCTGCCTGCTACACTCCGATCGGGCGCATTGGCATTCGTTCTCGTGCCGGCCCAATGCGTCGCAAGTTGGGTTCGTCTTTGAGGTACGCTTTAATGCGATTTCTCGCCAGCAACGTCAATGCCAGGTTGCACTTACCTCAACCTTCCCATTTCGAAATGGGTTCGTTTCGTATTTCTTGTTCCCGGCTCGTCCCAACCCCCAAACCGCCGCCAATCTTCAGCCTTTCGCTACAATTGATAGGAGTTCACCTCACTAAGGAATGTCCGTGACAGGTCACGAAACCAGACAGCGCTTCCTCGACTTCTTTGCCGAACGCGGCCACCGCGTGGTCCGCAGTTCCTCGCTGGTGCCGGCCAACGATCCCACTCTGCTGTTCACCAACGCCGGAATGAATCAGTTTAAGGACGTCTTTACCGGCATCGAGAAGCGCGACTACACCCGCGCCACTACCTCCCAGAAATGCGTGCGCGCCGGCGGCAAGCACAACGACCTGGAAAACGTCGGCTACACCCGCCGTCACCACACCTTTTTCGAAATGCTGGGCAATTTTTCCTTCGGCGACTACTTCAAAGCTGAAGCCATCGAGTTCGCCTGGGACCTCATCACCAAGGTCTACGGTCTGCCCAAGGACAAACTCTACGTCACCGTTTTCCGCGAGGATGACGAAGCCGAAGAGCTCTGGCAGAAGGTCGCCGGCGTGCCCAAGAGCCGTATCTTCCGCCTCGACGAAAAGGACAATTTCTGGCAGATGGGCGAAACCGGTCCCTGCGGCCCTTGCTCCGAAATTCACTACGACTTGGGTGTGGAAGCTGCCGAGCCGGGACGCGAGAAGGAAGCTTTCCCCGACGACGCCGGCGGCCGCTTCGTCGAAATCTGGAACCTGGTCTTCATGCAGTTCGACCGCGATGCGTCCGGCAAGCTGACGCCCCTGCCGCGCCCATCCATCGATACCGGGATGGGCCTGGAACGCCTCGCCGCGGTCCTGCAAGGCAAGCTCTCCAACTATGAGACCGATCTCATCGCGCCCATCGTCGCGCATGCCGCCGGATTGTTCGGCGTCACTCCCGGCGCCGATGCCCGCGTGGACACCGCCCTGCGCATCGCCGCCGACCATGCCCGCGCCACGACATTCCTGATCCACGATGGCGTGTTGCCCTCCAACGAAGGCCGCGGCTACGTGCTGCGGAAAATCATGCGTCGCGCCATGCGCAACGTGCGCCTGGTTGGCGTCGAGGACCAATTCCTGTACAAGCTCACCGGCTTCGTCGCCGAGCTGATGAAGCCCGCCTATCCCGAACTGATGGAGAGCGTCCAGCGCGTGGCCCGCGTCGTGAAGGACGAAGAGCATCGCTACGCCACCACATTCCTGGTCGCCGAGAAAGTCTTCAACGATTCCATCAAGACGCTCGCGGACCACGCCATCCCCGGCAGCCTTTCCTTCAAGCTCTACGACACCTACGGCCTGGCGCTCGACGAGCAGGAGGAGATGGCCCGCGAACTCTCGCTAACGCTCGACCGCGAGGCGTTCAACCGCGAGATGGAGCAGCAGCGCGAGCGCGCCCGCGCCAGTTGGAAGGGCGCCGAAAAGGGCGCGGTCGTGCCGGCCTACCAGAAGCTGCTGGTACAGGGCCGCACCAAATTCCTGGGATACGACCACCTGGGGGCCACCGGGAAAGTGATCGGACTCGTCGTCGATCGCGAACTGACCGCGGATGTTCCCGCCGGCGTTCATGCCGAGTTGGTGCTCGACCAGACGCCGTTCTACGCCGAATCCGGCGGCCAGGTGGGCGACCACGGCGCACTCTACGCGGAAAATGGCGATAAGGTGGCCGACGTCGAATCGGTGTTTTCCGGAGTCCGCGGCCTCTCCGTCCATCGCATCGCCACGCTCGCTCCCATCCATACCGGCGACACACTCCGCGCCGAGGTGGCCGTGCCCTTGCGCGATTCCACGCGCCGCAATCATACCGCCACCCACCTGCTGCAAGCCGCGCTCCGCCAGGTGCTCGGAACGCATGTCAAGCAGGCCGGCAGCGTCGTGGAACCGGACCGTTTGCGCTTCGATTTTACCCACTACGCGGCCCTGGATAGCGCCGAGTTGGAAGAAGTGGAACGCTTGATGAATCGCGAGATTCTCCGCAACGCGCCCGTCGATACCACCGTGATGCCGCTCGACCAGGCCATCTCCACCGGCGCCATGGCGCTGTTCGGCGAAAAGTACGGCGACGAAGTCCGCGTGGTCACCGTCCCCGGTTTCAGCCGCGAACTCTGCGGCGGTACGCATGTGGGGCGCACCGGCGATATCGGCGTCGCCAAGATCGTCTATGAAGGCAGTATTTCCGCCGGTGTCCGCCGTATCGAAGCCATCACCGGAGAGGGTGCGCTGAAGCAGTACCAGGAATCCGCCGGCGTCCTGAAACGCGTCGCCGATATCGTCCGCGCTTCGGAGCCGGAGCTGATCGAACACGTGGAAAAGCTCCTGGCTAACGAGCGCTCGCTCGAGCGCCAGGTGGAACAGCTCAAGGAGAAACTGGCCCAGGCGGCATCCGCGTCGCTCGAAACCCAAGCCCACGCCGTGAATGGCGCCCAAGTATTGACCGCCCGCGTGGACGGCATGGACCGTCAGCAGATGCGCTCGCTGGCCGATTCGCTGCGCAACAAATGGAAGAGCGCCGTGGTGGTGCTCGCTTCGGGCGAGGACGGCAACGTCTCGATCGTCTCGGCCGTCACCAAGGATCTGACCGCCAAGGTCCACGCCGGAAAGTTGGCCGGAGCGCTGGCGCAGGCTGTCGGCGGCAAAGGCGGCGGCCGTCCCGACATGGCCGAAGGCGGTGGCAAAGACGCGGCCGCTCTGAACGCCGGTCTGGAAAGCGTTCTGCAGACAGTGACACAGGCGCTCGCATGACCGAATCCTTCGACACTCTCGTCGTGGGCGCCGGCCCCACCGGCCTCGCTTGCGGAATCGAGCTCCGCAACCGCAACATCAAGACGGTGCTCATCGAAAAGGGTTGTGTGGTGAACTCGCTGTACCACTATCCCACCAACATGACTTTCTTCACCACGCCCGAGCTGCTGGAAATCGGCAACATTCCGATGACCAGCCTCAACGATAAGCCCAACCGCACCGAAGCGCTGAAGTACTATCGCAAGGTGGCCGACCACTTCCATCTCGACATTCGCCAGTACGAAAAGGTGGACCGCATCACCGGCGAGGACAATGCCTTCCGCGTCTTCACCACCGACCGATTGGGCTGCCAACGCACCTATGACGCCCGTAAGATCGTCCTGGCCACCGGCTACTATGACGTGCCGAACAAGCTTAACGTGCCCGGCGAAGAGCTCGACAAGGTGTTGCACTATTACAAGGATCCGCACCCGTATTACAACCACGACGTGGCCGTCGTCGGCGCCAAGAACTCGGCCGCCATCGCCGCCCTGGAACTGTTCTGGACGGGCGCGCGGGTCACGCTGATCCATCGCGGCGCCGGCATTTCCGACCGCGTAAAATACTGGATCAAACCGAACATCGAGAACCGCATCAAGAGCGGCGAAATCCACGGCTACTTCCATTCCCAGGTTACCGGGATCCTACCCGGCGCCATCCGCGTGGCGACACCCGCGGGCGAAATCGTCTTGAAGAACGATTTCGTTTTCGCGCTCATCGGGTATCGGCCCGACCTGCAATTTCTCGGCGCCACCGGCATCGCCATCGAACCCGAAACGCAACGTCCCCGCACCAACCCCGAGACTCTGGAGAGCGAGCGCCCGGGACTGTACCTCGCCGGTGTGATTGTCGCCGGCATGCACACCAACGAAATCTTCATCGAGAACGGAAGATTTCACGGACAAGCCATCGCCAGATCGATTGCCGCGCAATTGGGCCGCTAGCGTAGCGAACGGCTAATGGCTAATGGCTATCTTCACCATCGCCTCCAAGCTGCGATCCACATCCGCCTCCGTGGTTGCCCATGACGACACACTGATCCGCATCGCGGTGCGTCCCTGCCACACGGTGATACCGGCCCAGCAGGTCCCTTCCGCCTGGATGCCCGCGATCACCCGCTCGGTCTCCTCGGGCGCGCCGAACGATACCAGCACCTGGTTCAGCACCACTTCGTTCAGGATCTCGAATCCCGCCGCGGCCAGTCCCTCGGCGAACCGCCGCGCGCACCGGCAGTTGCCTTCGATCAGGTCCGCCAGACCGCTTCGCCCCAGGCTCTTCAGCGCCGCCCACACCTCGATGCCCCGCGCCCGCCGCGACAACTCCGGCACATATTGCGACGGCTCCCGATGCTCGCCTTGCGGCAGGTATGCCGCCGTCACCGCCATCGCGGCCCGCAGATTCCCTGGGTCGCGCACGAACGCCAGCCCGCTGTCGTAGGGTACGTTCAGCCACTTGTGCGCGTCCGTGGCCCACGAGTCGGCATCGCCCACCCCTTGCGCCAGATGTGCGTACCGCGGGCTGGCCGCTGCCCACAATCCGAATGCGCCGTCCACGTGCACCCAGGCGCCGGCCTGGCGCGCCCGCCGGCAGAGTTCGCCCACCGGATCGAACGCGCCCGTATTCACGTTGCCCGCCTGCACGCATAGGATCGCTGGAGCGTGAAACTCCGGCAGGCGCTCGGCGCGCATGCGGCCCTGGCCGTCCACCGGCACGCGGACCACGCGTTCGCGTCCCATCCCCAGCATGCCTAGAGACTTGATCAGCGACGGGTGCACTTCCTCGCCCACCACCACCTGGATCTCCGGCGCACCAAACAATCCCCAGGCTTCCACGTCCCAGCCCGCGCGCTCCAGCACCGCGTGCCTGGCCGCCGCCAACGCCGTGAAATTGGCAACCGTGGCGCCCGTCACAAATGCGCCGCCACTGCCGGCCGGCAGAGCGAGCGCCTCCAGCAGCCAGCGCAACGAGACTTCTTCCAGGAGCGCGCCGATGGGCGTGGCGGCAAACAGACCGGCATTCTGATCCCACGCCCCGGCCAACCAGTTCGCCCCCAGCGCCGCGGGCAGCGCCCCGCCAATGACGAATCCGAAGAACCGCGGTCCGGCGATGCCCATGGTTGCCGGCGACCCGAGTTCATCCAGCATACGCACCACTTCTTCCGCCGGCGCCGGCCCGCCTGGAAACGGCTCCAGGAAACCCGCCAGGCCGCCAACCGCGTCCACCGAGGGACTCACCCGGCGCTCCTGAATGTCGTCGAGATATCGCGCCGCGCGCAGCGCCACAGATTGCAGCAGTTGTCGCATCTTCTCTAGAGTAGCGTCGGGAGGGGTCTCGCAGCAGCAGTCTATGCCTATATCGTCAAGCCTTTCCATATCGGCGATCTGGTAACGCGGGTCAACCGGCTGGCCGAAAGGTGCGAACTGGCCACCGAAAACCACCTCTTGCGGCAACGGCTCAAGGCCGGCCGCGGCCCGGAAGGCATGATCGGAGACTCTCCCGCCAACGGCGCCCTGCGGGAAGGGAAATTCCGGCCGGCGCGCATTGTGGCCGCTACCAATCGGGATCTTCCCACCGCCATTCGCGAAGGCAGGTTCCGCGAGGATCTCTATTTCCGCCTGCGCGTGCGATGGCCCATGACTGCTGCTGTAGGCGGGCTACAGCAGCACCGTATCGATGCGCGTCCGATCTTCCGGGGGCGGAGTTCCCGCTCGCGCGGTCGCGACGATTTCCGGAGCAGCCAGGAATCGCGTCAGTTGTTCCACCGAGCCGTCGAAGAAACTCTCCAGAAGTTCCCGAACCGCCACTCGCCGCATCGCGTCCTCCGACGTCGTGGGCATGTACAGGAACGCCCGGCCCTTTTTCCGGCGCGCCAGCTTGCCTTTGCGCACCAACCGTTCGAGAACGGTCATGATGGTGGTATAGGCCAGCGGCCGGGTCTGCGCCACCACCTGCCGGACGTCTTTCACGTTGCCTTCCCCCAGCGACCAGAGCGCCTTCAGGCACAACAGTTCGAGGGGTGGAGGAACGTCGCGCGCTGTCTTGGGCATCAGGATTCCTGTTTCGGCGGACCCGCGGTCAGGGCCTCTTTGAGTTTGCCGGCGAACGGCGAATCGGATCGTGGGGCAAACAGCGGATGCTCTGCCGCCGCCGGTGGCGCTGTCTTTGGGGCGCCCGAATCGAAATCGGCCGCGGGCGCCGGCGCCGCGCGTTTCGGCGCCGGCGCATTTTCCAGATATCGGTCCATTTTCAGTACCGGACGCTCCAGCGCCGCGCTATAGCCGGTGAAGCAGCCTTCCACCTGCCGGTCGTTGACGATCAGCGCCCGCATGCACTCCATCTTCGAATCCATATCGTCGAGGAAATGCAGCAGCAGCGCTTCGGGAAACTGCGGCAGCTTGGGCGATCCGAATTCCAGCCGGCCGTGGTGGCTCAGAATCATATGCTCCACCAGCGTGCGCAAACGCGGTGGAAACTCCGGCAGGCCGTGCAACTTGTCCGCCAGCATGCGCATGGCGATATCGATATGTCCGATCAGTTGCCCTTCCGTCGAGTAAGAAGTGCCCCGCTCGTAATTCAATTCATAAATCTTGCCGATATCGTGCAACACCACCCCGGTCAGCAGCAGGTCGCGATTCACCTGGCGGTAGTGCCCCGCCGTCAGCTTAGCCAGCGTGCACAACGATAATACGTGCTCGATCAGCCCGCCCAGGTAGGCGTGGTGGATGCTCTTCGCCGCCGGCGCCCGCCGGTACCGCCGGGCCACGTCTTCATCGTTCAACATGGCTTCCAGCAGCGCCTTCAAGTGCGGATTGCCGATGTCCGCCACCACCTGGCGCAGTTCCGCCCACATGGCTTCGGGATCGCGCGCCGAAGACGGAAAGTAGTCCGCGAAGTCGATCTCGCTGTCGTCCATTCGCCGCAGTTTGTGGATGGTCAATTGCGGACGGTTATGGAACACCTGCATCAGACCCTTGATCTTCACGAAGTCGTCGCGGTCGAACTCGTCGATCACTTCGGCTACGTTGTCCCACATCTTGGCGTCCAAATCGCCCGTGCGGTCGCCTACCATCAGGGAAAGATACAGTTCGCCCGACTTCTTCTGGCGGATCTCCTTGGACTGCACCAGAAAGCTGCTGGTGATCACCTTGTTAGGTTCCAGCTCGTTCACGTAAGGAGATTTCATTTCTTGATGGGAGGCGGCGCCGTTGCCGGGTCGTCGGGACTGGCCGGAGGTGGGGCCGGGGTCTGCGAAGTGTCCTTGGGTTCACCGAGCGTCGAGGTGTCGGTCGGCTTGGCGGGCACCTTGCCATGCGGGAAAAGGCCCAGGAACTTCTTGCGCTTCCGCGTGGACAGAACTTCTTCCTTTGTTACGGTCTGCGCCTTGATGGTCGCGACTTCGTGCCAGCGCGTGTCCTTTCCGGGGGCCGCGCCCGTATCGATGTACCCGTCCTTGATTTCCAGATAGGCTTCCTGGCGCAGTTTCTTCAGATATTCGTCGAGCTTAGGACCCATCTGGGGACGCGCCAGAAATTCGTGGATCCGTTCCTCCTCTTCGTCAAACGGCGCCAGCCCCGCGTCGAAGCGATCGTTCACTTTCAGAATGAGGAAGCCCTGCGAGTCCTTGAGGGGACCGATCACCTGACCCTTGGTGGCCTTAGCGACCGCATCCCTGATATCGGCGCGCAACATGCCGGGCTCAAGCGCCGGTATGGCGCCGCCGTCGCGCGCCGTATCCGGGTCGTCGGAATTCGCTGAAGCCAGGTCGCTGAATTTCTCGCCTTTCGTGGCGCGCGCCGCCAGGTCTTTGGCCTTCTTTTCGGCAGCATCGATCTGCTCGGGGGTCTTGCCCTCGGTCGAAATCAGGATCTTGCTGAGATAGACCTCCGCCTTGCGCATGAACTCGCTCTGGTGCTCATCGTAGTATTTTTTCAGATCCGCTTCCGGTATATTGACCCTCGACCCGACTTCCCCATTCACCACCTTGCTGGTCATCATCGAATCGGCCAGTTGCTGCTTGTAGTCCTCAAACAGCAAGCCGGTCTGCTGGTGGACGTAGTCGTGGAACTTCTCGGTGTCCTGGATCTTAAATTCCACCTGCATCTGGATCAGGCGCTTGTTGACTTCCGTATCCACGTTGATCTGCATGTCCTTGGCCTTCTGCACCAGCAGCCGCTGGCTGATCTCGCGCGACAGAATGTCTTTCTGCTGTTCGCGCACAGCGGTCGCGAGGGCCGGGCCATTGAGGTGCTGTTCCTCGTGCAGTTCCCGCTCCAGATTCTTCCTCTGTTCCTCCAGGTCGCCCTTGGTGATGATGTCGCCGTTCACTTTGGCGGCGATCTCCTCAACCACCTTGATGTCGGCCGCGAACGTGAATGACGCCGCGAACAGAATGAATACTACAAATCGGCAAAACATAATTGATTCTCCATTTTACCACCCAGCCCCCGCCTCACACCTGCAGTTGCTCAAGCTTCTGGCCCAGGTACCGCAGAATCTCTCCCGCGGACGATTGCCCATCCACCGGCAATAGCAAGACGCCTGCCGGAGTGAACTGCGCGCCGCGCGTTTTTCCCACCAGATTCATCAGCCGGCCAGGATCGACCCGCGTTTCCTGGTGAAACTTTATTGTCAACAGGTTATGACGCCGGTCGACGGCTTCAACCCCGATCCGCTCAGCCAGCGTCTTGAGCGCCGAGTACTCCAACAGGTTCCGCACCGCCTCCGGAACTGTGCCGTAGCGGTCCTCCAGTTCCTTTTCGGCACGCTCCCGCGCCTCCGCGTCCGAAGCGTTGGCGATCTGCCGGTAGGCGCGCAATCGCTGATTTTCGTCTCCGATATACTCCGGCGGAATCCGTATATCCAAGCCCAGGTTCAAGGCCGAATGGATCTCCGGAGCCACCTCTTCGCCCTTCTGTTCGCGGACGGTCTCGTCCAGCAGCCGTACGTACGTGTCGAAGCCCACCGAATTAATGTGCCCGTGCTGTTCGCCCCCCAGCAGGTTCCCGGCCCCGCGCAGTTCCAGATCCAGCGCGGCAATTTTGAACCCGGCCCCTAAGTCGCTGAATTCCTTCAGGGCCGCCAGCCGCTTCCGAGCGATCTCCGTCAGCTCCGTATCGGGCGGCACCAGCAGGTAGGCATAGGCGCGCCGGTTCGACCGGCCCACCCGCCCGCGCAACTGGTACAGCTCCGACAGCCCGTAGCGCTCCGCGTTCTCCACCAGCATGGTGTTCGCAAGCGGAATATCCAAGCCGTTTTCGATAATTGTCGTACAAACCAGAATGTCGAACTCCCGCCGCATGAACTGCAGCATGGTCTTCTCCAGTTCGGCTTCGCCCATCTGGCCATGCCCAACCCCTATCCGGGCCGTCGGCGCCAACTCCTGAAGCATCGACGCGCGAGCCCAGATGGAATCGACGCGATTATGCAAGAAGTAAACCTGGCCACCACGGGCCAGCTCCAGCTCCAGTGCCGATCGAATCAGTTCGGGTTGAAAAGGCGCCACCACCGTGTGGATGGCTAGCCGATCCTTGGGCGGCGTTTCGATCACCGACATATCCCGCAGACCTAATAATGACATATGTAGTGTTCGAGGGATAGGCGTGGCGCTCATGCTGATCACGTCCACGCTCTTTTTGAGCTGTTTCAGCCTCTCCTTGTGCTTCACGCCGAAACGCTGCTCCTCGTCCACCAACACCAGTCCGAGATCGCGGAACACGATGTCCTGCGAAAATAGCCGGTGCGTCCCAATGGCGATATCTACTTTGCCTTCGGCGAGATCCGCGATCCCAGCCTTGAGTTCCCTGGGCGTCCGGAAGCGGCTGAACATCTCGACGCGCACCGGAAACGGTTGGAATCGCCGCTTGAAGGTCTCGAAGTGCTGAAATGCTAAGACAGTTGTAGGAGCTAGGACCACGACCTGTTTCCCGTCGCCCAGCGCCTTGAATGCCGCGCGCATCACCACCTCGGTTTTGCCGAATCCCACATCTCCGCAGAGCAGCCGGTCCATCGGCTGCGGACTCTCCATGTCGCGCTTGATCTCCTGGATGGACGTTTTCTGGTCGCGTGTCTCCGCGAACTCGAATGCGTCTTCGAACTCCCTTTGCCAGTTGCTGTCGGGCGAAAACTGGAAGCCCTCGGCAGTCTTGCGCGAGGCATACAGTTTCAGAAGTTCGTCCGCCATGTCGCGCATGCGGGCTTTGATGCGCGTCTTGGTTCGAGACCACGTGGCCCCACCCATCCGGTCCAGCGCCGGCCGCGACTCGCCCCCTCCCCGGAACCGCTGCACCAGGTCCATGCGGGCCAGCGGGACGTATAATTTGGCGCCCTGAGCGAACTCCAGAAGCATGTAGTCGCCCTGCGCTTCTCCTTGAGCGATCTCCCGCAATCCCAAATATTGAGCCACGCCGTGGTCCGCGTGCACCACGAAGTCGCCCGGTTTGAGATCGATCAAATCGGCCGAAAACGTAGCCAGCGCGGATTTCGAAGCGGGCGCGCGCGCCACCATCTCGGACGCTTCGAACAGGTCTTCGGAGCCGAACACGACAAGATGCGAATCGTGGAACGCAGTCCCGTGCCGCAGCGGCCCTTTGATCAGGTAAATGCTGGCGGTATCGCCCGCCATATAGGACCGTTCCGCGAGATATGCCGGCGTCGACTCGCTTTGGTCCAGGGCGAGTTGGTAGGAAACCCCGTACTCGTTCAGGATGTCCGCCACACGCTCCACTTCGCCGGTGGACGACGCGAAAAATGCCACCCGTCCGCCCGCTTCCACCAGCGTTCGTGCTTCCGCAATCGCTACCCGCATGTTGCCATGAAACTTTACCGACGGGCGCGTCGATAGATGTAGTTTTTCACTCTCGTCCTGCGCCGGCCATCCGATTTCCAGCTGCTTCAAAGATACCTGCGGACCCGCCGCGGCTTGCCGCTCCAGATCCTCCCACCGCAGGAAGATTCGCGATGGATCGTATGCGGCCGAGATTTCCGTCTGTTCCAACCGCGTCCACAAGCGTTCGGCCGCGCTTCGGACCTGCTCCGGCTCGTCCCATACCACCAGAGGACGCTCCATCAACCCCAGCACGGATCCCTGTCGCGGTTGCAGCATGGGCGCTAGCAATTCCCAGCCCGGGAACGGCTCGCCCGCCGGAGGGAGGTCGCGCCCGGGAATATCCGCCTGACGTACCAGGTTCGCCAACTGCGCCAGGAGTTCCCGCGATTTCTGATACTCCGATAAAGGTAGTAGCGTACACTCCTCGATGTTGAGCACGCTCCGTTGGGATTCCACTTCGAAACGCCGGATGGATTCCACCAGGTCGCCGAACAGGTCGATTCGCACCGGCCTCGGGGCCTCGGGAGAAAAGACGTCCAGAATGCCACCCCGCACCGAATATTCGCCCACCATCTCCACCGGTTCGCGGCGTTCGTATCCGATGCTTTCCAGGTGCGCCACCACCTCATCCAGGGGCAGTTCCTCGCCAACCCGCAGCCGCAAGGCGAGTTGCCGGTAGAAATCGCCCCGTTCGATGCGCAACAGCGCCGCCGTGACCGGCAGGATGGTGAGCGGCACCTTTTGCGTCGCCAGCCGCCATAGCCCGATGGCTCGCTGCTCGCAGATTTCGGCGTGCGGCGAAAGGTTCTGCAACGGCAGTACATCCAGGGCCGGAAGCAGCAGCGGCCCCACGCGATCGTCCGCGGAGAGCAGACCGAAAAACGTGTTGACGGCCTCGGAAAGCGCCTCGGCCTGCTTGTTGCCATCTACTATAATTATCAGAGGACGGCCGCAGGATTGGCTCAATAGTACTGCATACAAGGCTTTCGCCGCCGTCGTCAGCCCCGACAGGCTGGCGTTACGGCCGGCAATGACACGCCGTAGCACCTCCTGAAACGCAGGGTGCTTGCCCAAATCCAGAAAGAGGTCGCGAACGGCTGGATGTGTCAAGGCTGAAATCGAATTCTTTCAACGATATTTGTCGTAGAATACCCCGGCTCCAGCGCCAGAGTGAGGACTTCCCCGCCCGCCGCTTCCACTTCTTCTTTTCCCGCGACAAAGTGCGACCAGTCCGCCCCCTTGACCAGGATATCCGGCAACAGCAGGGCGATCAGCTCGCGGGGCGTGTCTTCGTCGAAGAAGGTCACCGCATCCACGGCTTCGAGCGCGCTCGCAATCTCCGCCCGCTCCCGCTCATCGAGCAGCGGCCGCGACGGCCCTTTGGCCCGCCGCACGCCCGCGTCGGAATTGAGCCCGAGAACGAGCACGTCGCCTAATGAGCGCGCTTGCTCCAACAGCCGCACGTGCCCCGGGTGCAGCAGATCGTAACACCCATTGGTGAATACGACCGTCTTCCCTTGGCCGCGCCAGCGGCGCCGCTGTTCCAGGATGTCCCCGCGCTGAAAGACCCGTGCCACTCGTTCCAGTGTATCGTGCCGCCTTATGTAGGGCAGACCGGCAGTCCGCGGACGTGCGTGCCTGAAATGGTGGAATGGAGAGTGAGACTCTAAAGTTTCAAGCCCTTCCGTCCGATAAGCGGTGAGAAGACGTTTATGCTCCGGACACTATTCCCTTCACAGTTCCCGTCAAAGGATTCCACCTTGGAAGATCACTGCCGCCGCGTGGGCGCCGTCGCCAATCTGATCGCCCATCATCTCTTTTTGCCTACCGAAGAGAAGCAACTGCTCAGTACCGCTTGTCTGCATCATCACGAAGAGGGGCTCGCCGCGGCACTGCCTCGTAAGCTGGCCGCGATCCTCCATGTCAGCGACGCCTTCGACTGCGCCTATCAGGCACAGCCCTTCCAGCACGGGGATGCCGGCCGTATCCTGTCCGCCTTGCGAAGCGGTGCGGACCAGGGCAGGTGCTCCCGGCAGATCCTGAATGCCCTCGAGGAATGCACCTGCCCGCATCTGATGCCGGCGCCTTCGGACTGGCGCGTGCCCGTCTTTCCCCAGGCTGCCCTGCAAACCCTCGACGCGCTCGGCGACTCGCACGCCAGCATCCCGCACGTGGTGGATGCGGCCCGCCGCGACCCGGCGACCGCCGGCGCCATCGTCCAACTTGCCAACTCCGCGCTGTATGCGGACCGGGGCGAAGTTTCCACGCTCGGGCTGGCGGTCGCCCGATTGGGTTTCGAAACCGCGCGTAAGGTGGTGGCCTCGCTGGCCATGCGGCCCCTGCTATTTTTGCGAAGAATGGAGAGCCTGTGGCCGCACTCCATCGAGGTCGCGGACGTAGCGGAACAGATGGCCGGGCGCACCGGGCGAATCGATCCGGGCGAAGCCTATCTGGCCGGCCTGCTGCACGACGTCGGCAGGATTGCGCTCGCTGCCACCACGCTCTACGATGCCGCCCGCCTGCAAGGGCTGGAGCAATCCGGCTGTCCCGCGGTATATGCCGAGAGCCTGATTCTGCGGACCGATCACGCCGTCTTGGGTGGGCAGATCGCCGCCATGTGGCGCCTTCCCGAACATCTAATGGGCGCCATCCGCCAGCACCACCATCCGGAGACGGCAACCAGCCCATTGGCTCATCTCCTGTACGTGGCCGAACACCTCACCGGCTCTCAGGAAGATCTGCCCTCCGCGGCCCGCCTGGGAATGGCGCTGGACGGCCTCGGGTTGGCCGCGAAAGACCTGATCGGGTGTGCCCCGTCCGAAGTGGGCAGTTGGCTGGCGGCGGCATAGACCGTCTGGCGCTGGTAGTACTGGCTTTTCTGCCGCGCCCTGCTGCAAAATAGGAAGCGTAGCACCCACCATGCGAATCGCCGATCCGAATAGTCCGGGAAACACGCTTCCAGCACAAACCGGAGCGCCGGCCCCGCAAACGCGTATGGACGCCGGCTCCGGCGCCATCACCGCCGGCGCGATCACTGCCGGCTCCGACCGCACAGACCTCTCCGGCGTGGCGGATCGCCTGTCCGGGATCCTGCAAGGCGAAGCCTCCAGCCGCGCCGATCGCATCAGCCAGTTGAAAGCAGACGTCGCCTCCGGCGCCTATCGGGTGGACGCCAACGCCGTGAGCCGCGCCATGGTGAAGGAGACGCTCTCCGCAAGCGGCGATTCAACGTCCAAATAAGCCCAGCGGCGGCGGTCAGCCTTTCACCATCTTGCGTGCGCGGTCGAAAAGATCGGCGGCTTCGTCCACCAATTTGCGCCCGCGTTCGAACATCTCCTTGCTGGCGTCCACAATGTCCTTGCTGGTGTCCGCGACAGCCTGCTTGCCCTGCTGGGCCCTGTCGGTGAGGAGTTTGCGGGTGTCTTTTCCGCTCTTGGGCGCATACAAAACCGCTACCGTCGCGCCGATTACCGCGCCCGTCAGAAACCAAGCCAGCCTGCCAAGGGTATCGTCTTGCTGGTCATCTACGTCATCGATCGATTCGGACATGCTCTGCCTCCGCGAATGCCCTCTATTTCCGGGCTACCTCCACATTCTGCGCTATCCTGAAGGCATGGCGCAAGATCCGGACGGGCAGGACGGCGGGCAGGACGGCGTTGAAGTGAATCTTTCGCACGATTTAGACACGGTTTCGCTGTTCCGGTCGCAGACCACGGAAGCGGAGTTGGACGCCGATAACATCCGCGGCGTCCTGGAAGCGAACGGAATCGCATCGGTGCTGTCCAGAAGCCCCTATGCGACTCTGGGCGTCGAGGTGCGGGTGGCCCGCGAGGATCTGGAGCGATCGCAGTCCCTGATCGCCGAAGCGCTGGCCGCCGGGCCGGAAGCCGCCGCCGAAGCGGAAGCCGAGTCGGAAGAGGGGCAATAGTCCGGGCTAACTCTTCGGCCCCGCCGCTCTCCGATACGCCTGCTCCAACCGATCGAGCGCCTTTGCGACCTGAGACTCCTCTTCCAGTTCCACCAGCCGCCACTTTTCACTCTCCCGGCGTTCCGCGCCGCCGGGGACTTTGTACGCAATGGCAGTCGGCCTTTCCAGCACCCGCTTGCCGGGGAGCAAACCGAAGATCTCCGCCCCGCGATACAGCGCGCGCATACCGAACATTGGCCGCAGAGTGACATCCGGCCACCGTGCGGCCTCGTCCGCCAGCAGCGCCGCCAGATGCCGGGTGGTTTCCGAGGGAAGCGCCAATCTGGGCCGTTTGCTCATACCCGGAGAATTTTTCCATCGGCCGACAACGCGAGCGTCTCGCCGCGCCATTCCACGGTCTTGCCAACCGATCCGGCCAGCCAGACCGCGAAGCCGAACAGATCGCGCAGAGGAATCCACCAGGCATCCGTGAGAACACGGCGGCTCTTCAGGATGCCCGCGCCGATCCAGACACCCGCGATCATCCGCAGTCCCAAGGCGATCGCCCCGGCCCACCAAAGGCCAGCGGCAAATGCCACCAGGGACCACAGCGTGGCGTGCGTGACGACGTACCCGAAATAGCCCCGCGGCCGCGACACGCGAATGGTGCGCGACCATCGTACCTGGTGTTTCCAGACCTGCGCCCACCCTCCGGCGCCGAGATCCGTCTCCACCACCATGGGCGCGAACACAATGCGATAGCCGCGATGGTGGATGTGGCAGCCGAGTTGGTAGTCGTCGGCCAGGTAATCGGCGATCGCCTCGAATCCGCCCACCTCGCGGAGAACCGGCGCGCGGAAGACCATGGTGGAACCGAGAGCGAATTCCGCCTGGCCCAGCATCCGCGCCACCAGCACGCTGGGAGCGAATTCGGTGGCGATCCCCAACGCCTCGGCGCGCGAAGGCCAGGAACTCGCGGCGGCGCGGTACAGACAGGTGACCAGGCCGACCGCCGGATCGGCCAGTGGGGCCGTGACGGCGCGCAGATATCCGGACGGCGCCAGGATGTCGCTGTCGTTGACCAGCAGCACAGGGTAGCGCGCGCGGCGCGCCAGTTCCGCCAGCACCCCGGCTTTGCCGTTGGGTGCGCCGGTGCGGACCACGTGCAGGAAGATTCCGCGGCCCGGAAATTCGCGGCGCAGACGTTCAATATCGGCAATGGCCGGGTCGTTGGGGTTGCTCACTCCGAAGAGGATCTCAAACTCGGGATAGTCCTGTTCGGCGTGCGAGCGAATGGCTTCGTAGAAGCTTGGGTCGCGGCCGCGGACCGGCTTCAGGATGGAAACCGGGAGAGGCTCAGCCGATTGTGCCGGCGTGCCGGACCACCGGGTCCAGCGAGCGGCGGCGACCATCGCGAGCAGGTAGTAGGCCGCCGCCGCCAGCGCCGGCGCCGCCAGCCAGATCACAGGGATACCAGCGCCACGCCGCAGATCACCAGCCCGGCGCCCGTCCATCGCTGCCAGTTGACGTGTTCCCGCAAGACATATTTAGCGAGTACGGTTTCGAGCGCATAGGTCACCGCCGTGGCCGGGACGGCGAAGCTCAGGCCGGAAACGGTCAGGAGCCGCATATACGCGAAGAACGAGACGGCCATGGCGGCGACACTCGCGATGACGAACCGGTTGCGCGTCAGCACGGCCGCGGCGCGTCCCAGTGCGCCCGGGCGGAAGTCGCGGATTTCCCCGTGCCGCCGCATGCCCATGGCGGCCAGAACTTCTCCCACGGCGGTGGCCGCCACGATGATCGCGATCATCGACCACTTCACCGGGCTGGTCCCTCCGCAGGGAGGGGTGTCTGTACGGAGCTTCGGCCCCCCACCAACGCCACTCCTCCCATGATCAGGACGATGCCAGCCCAGCGCTTCAGGCTAATTTCCTCATTCAGGAGCAGCTTGCCCACCAGCGCCACCAGCACGTATCCGACGGAGGTGACCGGCAATACGTAGCTCAGGTCTGCCCAACTCAGCAAGGCCATGCGAGACAGCATCCACGTTACCAGCAGGAGCACTCCGAGCGCCACCGAGGGTTGGAACAGCGCGGCGATATAAGCCCACGGCGTGGGCAAATCGGCGGGCATGCCGCGCTTCAGAAAGAAATTGCCGAAGACGTTGCTGAGCACCACCACCGTGGCGCAGGTCCAGGTTTTGGCGCGGAGTCGCGCGGCTTCAGCGGACATGGATAGATTCGCCCAAGGCTGAGCGACAGATCCGGCACGGAACCGTGACTGTAAGGGAGCGGCCCGAGTGACGGACATGGCGCCGGGCCGCTCCTTCCCGGCCGCGGTTCCGTGTCGAGCTTTCAGGCGGCCTCTTCGCGCCAGGGCAAGCGCCGGCTGGCTGCCCCACGGCTAATCGCCCGATCCGGCGGTGACTGCCGACGGCTTGCGGGCCGCCTTCTGATCGGCCACGAACTTCCGGCGCTTGGAGCGAAGCGCCATGTACTCGCGGGCTTCCTTGGTGAGGCGGCGGCGTTCGTCGCCATTGAACACGGCCTTCCGGACAATGCGCCAGATCACGCGCGGGCGGAAGAAATACTCGCCGTAAAACCGCTCCACCCACTCCACCAGTTCGCCGCGATCCAGGCCGGGGTAGATGATATTGGGGAGCTGGTGGCCGGTCTCGTCGGTCATCGAATCGATGGTGATCAGGTTGTTCTTCTTAACGTAATCGTAGAATTCCGTGCCGGGATAGGGGTGGGCGATGGAAACCTGGATGGTCTCGTTGTCCAGCCGCTTGGCGAAATCGATGGTCTTGCGGATGCTCTCGCGGGTCTCGCCGGGCAGGCCGATGATGAAATCGCCGTGCACCAGCAGGCCCAGCTTCTTGCAGTTGGCGGTGAAGCGTTCCGCCATGTCGACCGTGGCGCCCTTCTTGATGTTCTTCAGGATCTGCTGGTCGCCCGACTCATAGCCCACAATCAGCAGCCGGCAACCGGCTTCTTTCATAGCCTTGAGAGTGTCGTAATCGGTAGTAACGCGCGACGTGCAGCTCCAGGTGAAGTTGAGCGGCTTGAGCTTCTTGCACAGCTCGATGGTCCGCTCCTTGCGATAGTTAAAGGTGTCGTCGTCGAAGAAAATCTCTTTGAGCTGCGGGAATTGCTCCAGGGCGTAGCGCGCTTCATTGGCCACATCGTCGGTGGAACGCAGCCGCCAGCGGTGGCCGGAGTGAGTTTGCGGCCACAAGCAGAAGGTGCACAGCGCCGGACAGCCTCGCGAGGTATAGAACGACAGGAACGGGTTGAGCAGGAAGGGAACGTTGTAGCGCGTAATATCCAGATCGCGCTTATAGGTCTTGGTTACCCAGGGCAGCGCGTCCAGATCTTCGATGGCGGGCCCTTCGGGATTGTTCACCACGCTTCCATTCTTACGGAAGCTCACGCCGGGGAGTTCTTCGATCGGCTTGCCCTTGGCATAGTCGACAATCTGGTAATCGAACTCGCGGCGCACCACGAAGTCGATGGCCTTATTGCGCAACAGCGCCCCATCCGGATCGACGGTGACCGGCGGCCCCACGAATGCCACCTTCAGGTTGGGGTTCGAATCCTTCATCATCTCCGCCATTTTGACGTCGACGTGAAAGCCCGGGGTGGAGGTGTAAAGCACCAGCAGTTCGAACTGCTTGCCCATCTCAACGGTCTGTTCGATGGAGATTTTATGCGGCGGCGCGTCCACCACTTTGCTGTCGGCCAGCAAGCCGGCCGGATAGCAAAGCCATACCGGATACCAGTACGATTCGATTTCGCGGGAGGCCGGCCAACGGGAGCTGGCGCCACCGTCAAAGCCTTCGAAAGACGGCGGATTCAGAAACAGTGTACGCATTGAGTCTCCACAAGGGCGCTGCTTATTGCTCGTCGATGCCGTCGCCGGCGTTCGCGTCGACGGAGAAATTGGTGAAGTCCATCTTCAGCTCCGCCGCGCCCACCAGCCGAGTATCCACGCGGCCTTCCACCAGACGGGGCACCGACATTCCGTCCCGGACTTCGTACTGCCGCGTGAACGCAAACTTCTTCACCCAAATGGACGGATTCTTGACCATATAGCCAGTTTCCTTCACACGCAGGAAGGTTGCGGCATCGATCCAGATTTCGCCCTTGAACAGATTGTCGCGCTTCTTTTTCGGCGTCACCTGAAACACGTGAACCGGACGCCCGTCGATTTGATTGCGGCCCTTATATTGAAACTTATAGTTATCCGGAGTGACCGCGAAAGACACCGACTGCTGGCCTTGAGCATCGATTTCGGCCTGCAGGAAGCGAGCGATCACCTCGTTCTTGATCGTATTGTCGCCTTCAAAACCCAGTATTTTGTAAGTAATGCGGCCCACGGCGGAAATATGCCGCAGGGCATGCAGCTTGCCGCGTTTTTTCAGGCTGGGGAGCGATGCCTCGATTTCCACCTGCATCGAGGCGCCTTTTGCCGACAACGCCTGCCCGCGCATCGCGGTGCAGTAATTCGCCACGATGACATCGGGAGCCATCAAGGGCGACTCGCCTCCCAGCGCGAACGCACCTGCCGATAATAAGGACGCGATTAGTACGCAAACCTTCAATGAAGGACCCCAAATCCGAGAATCGAAACCAGATACTACAGTCTACCAGATCCGCTGTCACTTACCTGGATGCGCGAAATAGGGAAAGGGTTCCGGCATCGCCGCGCCGTCTTTCCGGGGATCGGAGGCGCCGTAGTTTACGCCCGTAGCCGAATCGTGAATCACGGCCTGGCCGCCGCCCATTTCGCTCGAAAAATCGCCCTGTATCGTCAAGACATGTCCTTTGGATGTGAGGACTTGGCGTACCTCCGGCGGAATGCGGCTTTCCAACAGAACATCACACCCGCCAAACGTCTTCTTGGTGAAGCGCGGCTCTTCGATGGCCATCTGAATGTCCATCCCATGGTCCACCAGATTGGACACGAATTGGGCATGAGCCTGAGCCTGGTTGAGCCCTCCCATAATGCCGAATCCGATATGCACGGTTCCCTTTTCCATGAATGCCGGGATGATGGTGTGCATTGGCCGCTTACGCCCCTCGAGCACATTGGGGTGCGCCGGATCCATCTCGAACAGGCCGCCGCGGTCCTGCAGAGCAAAACCGTAGTCGTCCACCACCACGGCCGATCCAAAATGCTGGTACAGGCTCTGGATCAGGGAAACGATGTTTCCCTCGCGGTCGACCGCCGACAGATAGATGGTGTCGCCATGCACGGTGACGGGATTTCCCGGCCGTTCCAGGCAACTGGCCTTTTCCGGGTCGATCAGTTTCACCCGTTCGCGCGCGTAGTCCATGGAAATCATGGCCTGGACCGGAGCGGCATGGAATCGCGGATCGGCCACATAGCGGTGCAGGTCGGCATACGCCAGTTTCTGCGCCTCAATCTGCAGGTGCAATTCGTCGGCGCTGCGCGGCTGCAGGGTCCCGAGCGGAAACAGCGAAAACAGGTTGAGCATCTCGATGGCCGCGATGCCCTGTCCGTTGGGGGGCAACTCATACACTTTCCAGCCGCGATAGTCCGTGGAGATCGGTTCCACCCATTCGGACTGGAATTCGCCGAGATCGGCGGCCGTCATCTTGCCGCCCAGGCGCTGGCTGGTTTTGAGAATGGCCTGCGCCAAAGCGCCCTTATAGAAGGCCGAGGCGCCTTCGGCGGCCAGCAGCCGATAGGCGGCGGCCATCTGGGGATTGCGGAATACTTCGCCGATACGCGGCGCCTTCGCGTCGCGCAGGAAAATCTTCTTGGCGTTTTCGTCCTTGCCCAGCTTGCCTTCCTCGGTGCGCCAGGCCTCGCCGATCATTTCGGTCACGGGAAAGCCATGGCCGGCGATGTAGATGGCCGGCTGGAACAAATCGCGCCAGGGGAGTTTGCCGAAACGCTTGTGCAGCTTCGCCCAACCGTCCACGCAGCCAGGGACAGTTACCGAGTGGATGCCCTCCTGCGGCATCTCCTTCATTCCCAGGGAGTGCAAGACGTCGATGCTGAGCCCTTTGGGCGCCCAACCGCTGGCATTGATGGCGGTCATCTTTCCGGTCTTGGCGTCCCAATAGATGGCAAACAGATCGCCGCCCATTCCGCAACTTTCCGGTTCGACAACCCCCAGTACGGCGTTGGCGGCGATGGCCGCGTCCATGGCCGAACCGCCGCGCGCCAGCACCTGTGCGCCGGCTTGCGAGGCCAGCGTCTGGCTGGTCGCCACGATGCCGCCGGTCGTGATGGTCATCGATCGCGCCTGCGCCCGGTCTTGGGAGTACATCGGCGCCTGGGACAACAGAACCAGCAGTAACGGCAAGTGGCGCATGAATTCGAAATCATAACACTCCCTGCAAGCGCTTGCCGATCGCATCGGCTAGAGGCATCGGCTAGAATCAATCCACATGACTGCCCGATGCGCCGCGGTTGTTTCGATCGCCCCGCTGCTGTTCAGCGCCTGCGGATCTTCCGTGAACAGCTCCGCCGACCCTGGCCTGGCCTCCGAAATCCGCATGATCCGCGCCATCGACAACCATGCGCATCCCGTGCGTGTGGTGGGACCCGGCGAGCCGCCCGATCGCGGTTTCGACGCTCTTCCGGTGGATAACATGGAGCCGCAGACCGATCCCGTCAACCTGCGGCCGAATGCGCCCGCCATCCTCGACGCCTGGAATGCCCTGTACGGGCTGAAAGTAGGGGATCAGACGGCCAAGCAGAAATTCGCGGCAAGGAAGGAACAACGCTATCCGGCATGGGTGCTCGACCAGATGGGTGTGGAAGTGATGCTGGCCAACCGCGTCGAAATGGGCTCCAGCATTCAACCGCCGCGATTCCGCTGGGTCCCCTACGCCGACGCTCTCCTGTTCCCGCTGGACAATGCCGAACTTGCCGCGCGCAACTCCGACCGCAAATCGTTCTTCGCGCTGGAAGACGTTCTCCGCCGCCGCTACCTGGAACAGAACAAGCTGGAGCGTCCGCCCGCGACGCTCGCCGGCTACCTGGCGCGCGTGGTCACTCCCACGCTGGAGGCGCAGAAGCAAGGCGGCGCCGTCGCGGAGAAATTCGAAGCGGCTTATCTGCGGTCGCTGGCGTTCGACAAGGTGGACCGCGCCACCGCCGACCGCATCTACCAGCAGTTCGCGGGAAAGACGGCGCCCACGGAGGCGGAATACAAGCCGCTTCAGGACTTCCTGTTCCGCTATATCGCCGCCGAATGCGGCCGGCTGGGGATGGCCGTGCATCTGCACACCATGGCCGGCGCCGGCGGATACTTTGAGGTGGCGGGAGCGAATCCATTGCTGCTCGAAAGCGTCCTCAACGACCCGGAGTTGCGCAAGACGCGCTTCGTGATGATCCATGGCGGATGGCCGTTCGTTCGCGAAATCGCGGCGCTGCTGACCAAGCCCAACGCCTACCTCGATTTTTCCGCGCAGGATCTGCTGCGCACTCCGGCCGATCTCTCCACGACACTGCGTCAGTGGCTGGAACTAACGCCGGAGAAGGTGATGTTCGGCACGGACGCCTATCCGTACATTCCGGAGATGGGCTGGGAGGAATCCGGATGGATGGCGGCGCGCACCGGGCGGCAGGCCCTGGCGATCGCGCTCACCGGCATGTTGCGGGACGGCGAAATCACGCGCGCCCGAGCGTCGGAGTTGGCGCGGATGGTGCTGCGCGAGAACGCCCGGACCCTGTACGGCCTGTGAATTCGAGCAATCGGCATACAATTGAGCGAATGCCGGGCCCACGAGAGTCGCTGGTCAGACGAATTTCGACCGATTCGCATTTCTGGATTCCGCTCGCGGTGCTGATCGCGGGCATCGTTCTGCTGCTGGTGGTCCGATGAAGACGTCCGGCCACGCATTGCATGTGTTGGGAGTGGTCTGCGGACTGGCGGCCGGAGCCTGGCTGGGCGCGGCCGAGGCTCCCACGAAGCTGGTGGCCGCGGGCTATTCGCCATTCCTGATTTCGCTGGGGATGGTGGCGGGCGTGTTCGTCGCGCGGTGGACTGTGCCGATGGCGCTGAAGGGAACCGGCTACATCCTGCTCGATCTGCGCGAAAAACGCCACCTCATCGTCTGGGCCGTCCTGGCGGGCATGTTGTGGGCCGTCGCCAATACGCTGACGGTATTCGCCATTCGCGATGTCGGCCTCTCGATCGCCTTTCCGCTGTGGAACATCAATAGCCTGGTGGGTCTGCTGTGGGGCTGGCTGCTGTTCGGCGAGTTGCGGGGATCCTCCCCCAGGCACTGGGGGCGGGTGGTGGGAGGCGCGGCCGCGATTGTGGCGGGCGCCTGCGTGCTGGCCTATGCCACGACATATGGACCGGCCGCCGGCACGGCACGCTCCGCCGCTAAAGGGATTCTCGCGGCCGTCGGCGCGGGATTGCTCTGGGGCACCATGTACGTTCCATATCGCAAAGCCTACATCAGCGGGATGAATCCGCTCTCGTTCGTCACCGTGTTCACATTCGGCGAACTGGGCACGGTGTTCACGCTGGCGCTGATCTTCGACGGCGGCGTCCACGGGGTGATGGCCGAACTGGGACGCGCCCGGCCCGCGCTCTTCTGGCTGTTCCTGGGCGGATTCTGTTGGGTCCTTGGCGACCTGTTCCAGCAATACGCCGCCAAGTACATCGGCATCGGCCGCGGCATTCCGCTATCCAATACGAACCAGCTTTGGGGACTGGCCTGGGGCGTTCTGGTCTTTGGCGAACTCGCGGGCCGCGGCGTCCCGGTCCAGGCGCTGGTGATCGCCGGGTCCATCCTGACGATCGCCGGGGCCGTCGCCATCGGCGCCGCGGAGGCATCGCCCTCAGAGCGGCTGGCATGGAAACGGGCGATGGACCGCGAATGCCGGCTCTACCGGCTCGACCGCGCGCGCGTGGAGGCCACCCTGCGGGGCGAAGATCCGCTGGCGCGGGAAAAGTCCGGCCGCGGCTGGTGGGAATTCCCGATCGCCGCCGCGGCTCTGGCCGTCTTCGTATGGCTTGCCTTGAGCGCCTCGCGGCAACCGGTTGCCGTCAGTCTGCCGTGGATGGCCATAATTCTCGCCGCGACTCTGATCTTTCTGGCGATTGGCGGCGTGCTGCTGTGGAAGCGCACGCGGTTCTCGTAGCACCCCTTTGCTATCCTGGGGAGGATAGCAGTGTTCCAGCCAATCCACTTGCGGCGCGCCGGAGCCATCGTCGCCGGCGGCCTTCTCATTCTTACCGCCCTCTACGCGTGGCAGAAACCGTTTCGCGAGTATCCCGGGCTCGAGTACAACCACAGTATTCCCGTTCCCGCCGATAAGGACACCCATACCGAGTGGGCGTTCGCCCGCCTGATGTATCCTCCGGTGGGCCGTTATTACGGCGGCGTGGAGTTCAACGGAAGCTGGAAAGAAGGCGCCTCCAACTGGACCATGGATTATCCCCGCTCGGACCGCCATCTTTCGCAGGCCGTGCAGCGTCTCACACGCATCCACGTACGTCTGGCCGAGGAGACCATCGACCTGGACGATGGCGACCAGTACGACTGGCCGTGGCTCTACGCCGTGGAAGTGGGCCACTGGAGCCTGACCGACCAGCAGGCCAAAGCGCTCCGTGAATTCCTGCTGCGCGGCGGCTTCTTCATGTGCGACGATTTTCACGGCAACGTGGAATGGGAGACCTTTCGGGAGAGCATGGTCAAGGTGTTCCCCGACCGCACGATTGTCGACCTGGATTCCTCCGACCCCATTTTTCATACCATCTATGACCTGGACCACCGCTATCAGGTTCCCGGAGAGCTGTACACCGAAACCGGCTTGACGTACGAAAAGGGAGAGTCGGGAAAGACCCCGCACTGGCGCGGGATTTATGACGACCACGGCCGCGTCATCGTGGCCATGTGCCACAACATGGACCTGGGCGATTCCTGGGAGCACGCCGACAATCCCAAGTATCCCGTCCACTTTTCCGACCTGGGAATCCGCATCGGAGTCAACTACATCGTCTATGCGTTCACTCACTGAGGAAGCCCGATGAACTGGAGCGCAATCGCCGCCGTCTTTCTCGCGCTGGCCGTGATCCTGGGGGCGTTCGGCGCGCACGGCCTCAAAGATCGCCTGGACGCATACTCCATGGGCGTCTGGGAGAAGGCGGTTTTCTATCACTTCATCCACGCGCTGGGCATGTTGATTGTGTCGCTGATGCCGCGGACCGGCGCGCTGCCGAAACCCGGCGCGGAGTGGGTGTGCTGGCTCCTGATGGCGGGGATCCTGATTTTTTCCGGCAGCCTGTATGTGCTGGCGGTCAGCGGAAACCGCATGCTCGGCGCGATTACGCCCATCGGCGGAGTGGCGTTCATTGCCGCGTGGCTGCTGCTGGCGTGGAAGTTGACTCGGAATTAGACGGCCGCCGGCCCTACTTGCTCCACACCGGATTTTCGTTGTGACCCTGCACGGTCAATCGCCGCGCCGAATTCCCGTCGGCGAGCATGGTCCAGATCTGCGAGAAGCCGCTTCGCGTGGAAGAAAACGCCAGATGAATCCCGTCCGGCGCCCAGCTTGGATTCTCGTTCTTGCCTTGACCGTGGGTCAACTGCTTGGGCTTTTGATCCACCGCATCCATCCAGAAAATATTGAATCCGCCGATGGCGTATCCGCGTGTCCAGGCGAACGCGATCACTTTGCCTTCCGGCTGCCAGGAAGGATTGGAAGCGTCGCCCGCGCCATCGGTCAGGCGGCTCATGTCCCCGCCGTCCAGGTTCACCCGGTAGATCTGCTCCCGTCCGGAACGATTGGAGGAGAATGCGACGGCGTATCCATTGGGACTGACCTTTGGCTCGGCGTCAATCTTGTCTCCGCTGGTGATCTGCCGCAGGTCGCTGCCATCCACATTGGCGCTGAAGAGATTGCGGCCCCCTTTGGCGGATGACGAAAAAACCACGCGCCGTCCATCGGGAGTAAACGAGGCCGTTCCGTTCATCGAAGCTTGCGGATTCCGAAAGTGCAGGTCGCGAGGCGAATCCGTGGCATAGATAAAGATTCGGGGATACTGTCCCGCCCCCGGCCATGCCGTGAAGGCGAGTTTGGAGCCATCCGCCGACACCGCGGGGTAGGTGGCGATGAAGTTGATCCGCGTGATCTGGCGCTGGTTCGCGCCATCCGGATCCATCACCCAAATCTCCTTGTGGCCGGTTCGATCGGACACGAAGTAGATGTGCGTGCCCACCAGCGGAGTCCCTCCCAGCTTGCTGATAATGTCCGCGGCGAACTGGTGCGCTATTTTGCGCGCGCCGGCATCGTCCATCGAGCCGAGATAGGTGTTCCCCATCATCTGCGCGCCCCCTTGCGACTGGCGCACGTCGTTCAGCCAGCCGCGCACCACCAGGCTGCCGCTTTGGCTCGCGGCATACCCGAACGCCACGTAGGTTGTCGAGACCGGCGCGCCCACCCATTGGGGAAACCGCCCCGGCCAGTCCGCCGGCTGCTGCGGGATGAAGGCCGGGTACTTGCTCTTTGAGACCATTTTGAACCGGCCGCTGTCTTGGAGGTCGGCCCAGAGTACCTGGTTGAACACGGCCAGCGGGCGGCTCGCAACGCCCGTACCCCGAAAATCGGGTACGGCGACGACGATCGGTTCACCACCCTGGATATAGCCGTGAAAGTCCTGGGCAAGCGCGCCCGAGACCCAGGCGACGGCCGCCAGCCAGAGGAGTTTCTTCACGCTTTTTAGCGTAGCAGAGCGATCGCGGTGTTACCCTCGTAGTGCATGTCTCACGATGAGTTCAACCTGGCTGCCGCGGCGCACCAGGAAATGCTCGATCACGGGTTCGAGCCCGACTTCCCGCTCGACGTTCAGCATCAACTGGGAACCCTCAATGCAAGCCCCGCAACGGGATTGCGCGATCTCACCGCGCTGCTATGGTCGTCCATCGATAATGACGATTCCCGCGACCTCGACCAGATCGAGTGGGCCGAGCGCACGCCCGGAGGGATCCGCGTGCGGGTGGGAGTGGCGGATGTCGATTCGGTCGTCGCGAAAGGAACTCCCATCGATCGCCACGCACAGCGCGAAACCACCTCGGTGTACACCGGGATCCGCACCTTCCCCATGCTGCCCGAGCGGCTCTCCACCGATCTTACGTCGCTCAATGAGGGGCAGGACCGTGCCGCCGTGGTGATTGAGATGCTGGTGGCGGCCGATGGCTCCATCGGCGGCGAGAGCATTTACCAGGCGCGCGTCCGCAACCACGCGCAGCTCACCTACAGCGCGGTGGGCGCATGGCTCGAAGCAACGGCCGCCCCGCCGGCCAAGGTGGCGGCGTCGGCCGACCTGCAGGCGCAACTCAAGCTTCAGGACGAAGCCGCCATGGCTCTGCGCGAGGCCCGTCATCGCCTGGGCGCGCTGACGTTCGACCGCCAGGAAAGCCAGGCCGTCATCGCCGATGGCAACGTCAAGAGCATGGCGACGCGCGTAGCGAACCGAGCCGCCCACTTGATTGAGGACTTCATGATCGGCGCCAATGAGGTGATGGCGCGCACTCTGCGGGGGGCGCGTGTTTCCTCGATCCGGCGCGTCGTCAAGGCGCCGGAACGGTGGGCGCGCATCGTGGAACTGGCCGCGCAGTACGGGGAAAAGCTTCCGCCGGAGCCCGACTCCGGCGCGCTCAACACCGTCCTGATGCATCGTAAAGCGGCCGACCCGGTCCACTACCCCGACGTCTCGCTCACCGTGCTGAAACTCATGGGGCCGGGCGAGTACGTGCTCACGCGGCCCGGAGACGAGGAACAGGGCCATTTCGGACTGGCCGCGCACGACTACACCCATTCCACGGCGCCCAATCGCCGCTTTGCCGACCTGGTGACGCAGCGGCTGCTCAAGGGGCTTCCCGCGCAACCGCCGTATTCCGACGCCGAATTGGACGCCATCGCTCGTGCTTGCACGGAAAAGGAAGACGCCGCGCGTAAAGTGGAGCGCGACATGAACAAACGCCTGGCCGCCGCCGCGCTGCAGCACCGCATCGGCCAGAACTTCTCCGCGGTGGTGACAGGCGTGACACCGAAAGGGGTCTTCGTCCGGGTGCTCGATCCGCTGGTGGAGGGCCGTTTGATGCGTGGCTAGCAGGGGCTGGACGTGGGCGATCGGCTGCGCGTGTCGCTCCTGGCGGCCGATCCGCGGCGCGGCTTCATCGATTTTGGGAGGATCGCATGACACCCTTGCTTCGTCACACCCTGGCGACGGTGGCCTACCGCGCCGGCAAAGCACTACATGGCGCACCACCCGAGTTCGCCGCTTACCGCGCCGATGCCACATCGCGTACGCCGGTCGAAATCCTGGCCCACATGGGCGACCTGTTCGACTGGGCGCTATCGATCGCCGAGGGACGCGAGGCGTGGCACAACTCGACGCCGCTGCCCTGGAACCAGGAGATCGCGCATTTCTTCGATGCCCTTGGGGCATTCGACCGGCGCGTAGAGGAGGCCCCGCTCACGGCGCCCATGGAGAGGCTGTTCCAGGGACCGATCGCCGATGCGCTGACGCACGTCGGCCAGATCGCGATGCTGCGCCGGATGGCCGGCTGCGCCTGTCAGTTCGAGAACTTTTACATAGCGGACATCGCGGTCAGCCCCCCTGCATAAATAAACCTGGGGACAGACGGAACGTTTCCTGGTTTTCGAGGCGCCCGCATTGATACTTCAGCAGTTACCCGCATCGCGCCGGTCCGAATCAGGACCGCCGAGACAGCCCGCAGACCGGTGCGGACTCGGGAGCCCTTTGGTTTCATCGTCGCGGCTGGCTATGCGCCCGAAAACTCGGAAACGTTCCGTCTGTCCCCAGGTTTATTTATGCAGGGTGGGATTCGGTATACTGCGAAGTCACCTATGAAACCTTGGCTCGCCCTCTGTCTTCTGGCTTCGCCGCTTCTCGCCCAGGAGCCCGTCCGCTACGAAATCCGTTTCCCCAACGCCATCCATCATGAGGCCGAAATCCGCGCGACGTTCTCCGGCGTCCGCCAGCCGGTGCTCGAAGTGCTCATGAGCCGATCGTCGCCCGGCCGCTACGCACTCCACGAATTCGCCAAGAACGTCACCAATTTTAAAGCTTCCGACGGCCAGGGCCACGCCCTCGATGTCTCGCGTCCTTCGCCATACCAGTGGAACGTCTCCGGCCACAAAGGCACCGTCGTGGTCGAGTACACTCTCTTCGGCGACCGCGCCGACGGCACCTACGCCGGCATCGATTCCACTCACGCCCACCTCAATCCGCCGGCCACCTTCGTCTGGGCTCACGGCTTCGAAAAGAATCCCACCGCCATCAAGATCGACGTCCCCGAGGGCAGCGACTGGAAGGTCGCCACTCAAATGGCCCCCCACGACGATGGTACCTGGACCTCCCCGAACATGGACCGGATGATGGACGCCACACTCGAAATCAGCCACCATGCCCTGATCGAGTGGAAGATCGGCGACTCCCAGTTCCGCCTGGCGCTGCACCACAGCGGCGCCGACGAGGAGGCCGCCGCCTACGCCCGCATGTGCGAAGCCGTCGCCACCGAGGAAGAAGGCGTCTTCGGCGCGTTCCCCAAGTACGACAACGGCAACTACACCTTCCTGATCGATTACCTGCCCTACGTCAACGGCGACGGCATGGAGCATCGCAACTCCACGTCCATCACCGGCACGCAAACCTTGCGCGCCTCCGGAGCCACCGCCATCGGCACCGTGTCGCACGAATTCTTCCACTCCTGGAACGTCAAGCGCATTCGCCCGCGGTCGCTCGAACCCTTCGATTTCGAGCGCGCCGATATGTCCGGCGAGCTGTGGTTCGCCGAAGGGTTCACCAATTACTACGGTCCGCTGACGCTGAAGCGCGCCGGGTTGGAAAGCATCGACCGGTTCACGCGCTCCATGAGCGGCGCCATCACCAGCGTGCTCACCGCGCCCGGTCGTCTGGTGTTCAACGTGGTCGACATGAGCCGCCAGGCGCCCTTTGTGGACGCCGCCGTCTCCATCGACCCCGTAGACACCGCCAACAACTTCATCTCGTACTACGCCTATGGCCAGGCGCTGGCGCTGGGCATCGATCTCTCCATCCGCGCGCGCTTCCCCGGCAAGTCGCTGGACGATTGGATGCGCCAGATGTGGCGCGAGCATCCCGACTCGAACAAACCGTACGTTCTCGAAGACCTGGAGCATACCCTGGCCACCGCCACCGGCAGCAAGGAGTTCGCCGCCGACATCTTCCGCCGCCACATTTACGGCAAGGAGCCCATGGACTACGAAGCCCTATTGGCGCACGCCGGATTCCTGCTGGAGCCACGCACCGGAGCCAACCGCGTATGGACCGGCGTACAGTTCGGCACATGGTCGGACCAGGGCATGGCCCTCAGTACGCCCACGCTGCGCGGTTCTCCGATGTACGACGCCGGGCTGGACCGCGGCGACCGCATCGTGGAATGGGACGGCCGCTCGCCTAAAACGCAAGCCGAACTGGACGCGATCCTGGCGCGGCACAAGCCCGGCGACAAGATCCACCTGCGCGCCGAGACTCGCTCCGGACGGAAGGAAGTCGACATCGTGCTGGCGGAAGCGCCCGGCTTTCAGATCACTCTCTACGAACTGGCCGGCCGCCAGTTGACTCCCGAAATGGCCCAGTTCCGCGAGGCATGGCTCTCCTCGAAGGCCGTTCATCCGCTGCCCAAGCTGTCGCGATACTGCCCGGTCTGCAAGCGGGCCCTCCCGTTCGAGTACGACAACTGCCCGTATGATGGCGCCGCTCTGCGCATCACGCCGGCGAAGCCCGGGGAAGATGAGCCGACGGCGGATCAGCCCGGCGCTCCGGCTGGAGGTCGCGGCGGACGTGGTGGCCGCGGCGGCGGCGGGTTGTAGGCTCCGGATCATGCCCCTCTGGCTGTCGGAAGCCGATGTGCGCGCCGTGCTGTCGCTCCCTGACGGCATCGACGCGATGGACGCCGCGCTGTCTGCCTTTTCGACCGGTCAGGTCCTGCAACCAGTCCGCACCGCCTTCGAACTGCGACCCCGCGCATTTTTCGCGCTGATGCCCGCGTATCAGGCTTCGCACTCGGTCCTGGGCGCCAAGCTGGTCTCGGTGATTCCGGAAAATGCCGCGCGCGGTCTGCCGACGCATCTTGCCGCCATTTCGCTTTTCGATCCGGAAACCGGTGAACTGCTCGCCGTCATGGACGGCCGCTGGATCACCGAACTGCGCACCGCCGCCGCGTCGGCGCTTTCCACGCGACATCTTGCGCGCGCCGATGCCGCCGTACTCGCCATCCTCGGATCGGGTGTGCAGGCGCGCAGCCATGTGAGAGCGCTGAGCCTGGTCCGCAAATTCCGGGAAGTCCGCGTCTGGAGCCCTACGCCCGAGCACGTACGCCTCTTCGTCGAAGAAATGGGCGGCCCGGTCCGCGCCGCCGCGAGTGCCACCGAAGCCGTCCGCGGCGCCGACGTGGTGGTGTTAGCCACTAACTCGGTAACACCGGCGATTGAGGACGCCTGGGTCGACGGAGGCACTCACGTAATCGCGATTGGCGCATGCCGCCCGTCGCAGCGCGAGCTCGACCCCGCGCTACTCGCCCGCGCCCGCCTGGTGGTAGATTCGCGCGACGCAGCCTGGCAAGAGTCCGGCGACGTAGTGCAGGGAATTCAGGAGGGCCGCTTTCCGCGCGATCATGTCCGCGTGGAACTGGGCGAAATCCTCGCCGGCCGCGAGCCTGGCCGCACCAGCGACGGCGAGGTGACGGTCTTCAAATCGTTGGGTCTGGCGATCGAGGACGTAGCCGCCGCCGCGCTGGCATATCGTCGCGCGAAGCAAGCGGGGCGGGGGATTCAGGTGGAGCTGTGAGCGCCGGCAGCGCTACCAAGTCACTCGCTTCAGTCTCGCCACGAAATCGAAGTGTTTGTCCCGGCTAATCACCCGCAATGAGTTCTGCCTAGCCAGAGCCGCGACCCAGAGATCGTTGCTGGGAATCGGACGTCCGCTTCGCTTGAGCTCGGCGCGAACTTCGGCGTACTCCGCAGCCGTTCCCTCGTCCACAACCAGCACGCGGCAGTTCAGGATTATTTCCGACAGCCACCGTTCGTAACGGAGTCGATCCCGCGATTGGCGAATGCCATACCGGTATTCGCCCAACACAATCACCGGGAGCGCGATCTCGGCAGCCGAGCGAAGAACCGGATCCAACGTCACGTCGCCGTCCGCCATGGCAGATAGGGCGTTCGTGTCCAGGATCATTGCCAGTCTTCAGGCTCGATCTGGCCGAACTCGTTCTCGATGATCCGGTTAATCCGAACCGTCTCCCGATGGAGGCTGCGCAGCTTACCGAAACTCTTCATCCACGGTTTGTCGTCGACTCCGGTGCGCAGTTTGTCCGCTAATGCCTGCGATACCAATTCTCGCAAGGGAATCCCTTTTTCCGCCGCGGCGGACTTTGCCCGTCGAAACAGGGGGTCTGGAATTTCGAGGGTTGTCTTCATCCTGAGGTTATTGTCCCATATTTATGGGAGCGATTGCTCCATCACCGCAACGGTGGACTCAGCCCCCGCCGGGCGCGCTCCCATTCCCGCGGCGCCTCGCCTACTTCACCGTCCCCTTCACCGCCGCGTCGATCGACACATGATTGTCGTCCAGAATCGTCCCGGTGGCCCGCTGCAACGCCGCCTTCGCCTTCACATATGCGCTCTTGGCCACCACTTCCGCCGATTTCGCCTGCGTCACCAGACTCTCGTACTGATTTACGAAGAACACCGTCGATGCGCCCACTTCGAACTTCGTCTGCTCGGCACTCAGCGATTCCTGCTGGTACTTGAGCGCTTGCACCGCCGCATCGTGGGACGCCCGCGCGCGGCGCATCGCAATCAGCGCATCCTCCACTTCCAACTCCGCCTCGTTCTGCAGTTGCTGTACGCGGATCTGCGACTGTTTCACCTGCAGCTCATCGCGCACCAGGTCGGCCTCGGCGATGCGGTTGTGAATTGGCAAAGTAACTTGCAGCCCGATCCCATAGGTCGGATAGTCGTGCGCCAGAATCTGCCCGAGCACGCTGCCATATCCGCCGATGTATGCCGGATTCGGATTGCTGCCGTACCCCGTCGCCGGTCCCGCCAGCCCATTGTTCTGCAGCGTGCCTACCAGGTCGACTTCCGGCCGCGTCAAGCTCCGCGAGCCTTCGAGCGCGATGTTCGAGTTGTCCACTTGCAGCCGCGCCTGGCCCAGGTCGGGACGGTTCGCCAACGCCTCGGCCAGCAGATCCTGGATGGGCCGCACTTCGTCCTTGTCGGGAATCGTCAACGCATCGGTCGGAATCACCCGCGCCGACCGCACATCGGGATCGTCGGAGCGCGTCAACACATTTTTCAGGATGGCTTCCTGCTCTTCCAGGACGCCGCGAGAGTTAATCAGATCCTGGGTGGTCGAAAACACCTGGGCGCTGGCTCGCGACAATTCCACTCTCGGCAGCGTGCCTTCGTCCACCTGCGCCTGCGTGTCCGACTGCAGCTTTTCGGCCAGCGTAACGGACTCCTGCTTCACTTTCACATCTTCATACAACGCGACGAAATCGGTATAGAGCCGGATGACGCCATAGACCGTCAGGATCAATTGCTGCCGGAATAACAGGCTGGAAATCCTCCGCTCATTGCCCGCAATGCGGATGAAGCGCCGGTTCAATCTGAGACCGAAACCCCGCATCAACGGTTGCGTGATCGTAACCCCCAGGCTGGATCCGGTAAAGGGATTGTAATTGGTGGTCAGCGCGTTCACGGACTGATGCAGATTGTCGAAGCTTGCCGACACTTGCCCTCCGGTGCCGAAACCCTGCTGGAATCCGGCATTGGCCTCGACGGCGTTCGATACCAGCGTGTTCGTGCCATAGGACTGGAAGTAGTTCTCGGGTGTGGTCGTGTGCGACCAGTTCAATTGCCCGGTGAGATACGGGTCGTAAATCGGAATCGCCGTGCCGCTCGATTGCGGCAGCGTGCCTTGCATGGAATAGTTGACCTGCTGTGCGCCCAGAACGCCCAATTCCAGCGCATTGGCCGATACCGTCGTTCCGTTGGTGGCGTTGCCGATCACTGCCCGGTCGGTGACCAGCGGACTGATCGGACCGCCCACTCCCGCGGGCACTTCCGCCAGCGTGAAGCCCAGGCCGCGGACTACCCCGCCGCCCTGCGCGCGCAGCAGTTCGCTATCGCCCTCGGGCATGCCGAAGCGCTGCAATTCCACGTCGAGATTGTTCTCAATCGCCAGCGCGATGGCGTCTTCGAGCGACAGGTATAGACTGCCCGCCCGCAGCAACTCGCGGAGACGGCGAGAGTTGTCGAAGCTCACGGCGCGGCTTTGGGACAGGCCCGGCGGCGCCGACAGGAGGAACGCCAGCGAAAGGCTCAGTATTGATTTCCACATGGTCGAATGAATTCCGGTCGCGGCCCGATCAGGATTTGCTTCCCGAAGCGGGTTTCTCAGCCGGCAGCGGCTTGACCTTGACGCCTTCGCGAATGGCGTCGCTGGGGTTGACTACCAGCAGTTGTCCTTCTTCCAGGCCGCCCAATACTTCCAGGTGGTCGCCAAAATCGCGGCCCAGTTGAATAGGAGTAAAGTGAACCGTGCTGTCCGCGCCCACCACCGCCACTTGCGGCCCGGTGCTGCGAATCAGCAGCGTGGCGCTGGGAATCGCGAGCGGTGGGTCGATGCGCTGCACCGCCAGATCTACCTGTGAATACATGCCCGGCATCAAAACCCCGCCGGTCCCGAGCACCTGCACCTCCACCAATAGTGTGCGCGACGTCGGGTCGAGCGAGTTGGCCGTCCGCGCCACCGTGCCGCGGAACGTTCGGCCCGGCAGATCGGGAATGGTCAAGGTGGCTTGCTGGCCGACGTGTATGGCATCGGCATAGGCCTGGGGAACGTTCAGATAGGTCCGCAGATTGTCCGTCTGCGCGATCCGGAACAACAGCGTACTGCCTTCGCTGACCAGGGCGCCGGTATCCACATTGCGCAAAGTGATCACGCCCGCGAACGGCGCGCGCACCGTGAGGTAGCCTTGCAACTCGGTCAATCGGGTCAGGTTGGCGCTGGCGGCGGCCGCCGAACTCTGCGATGCCGTCACCGCCTTGGCCAGCGCCTCCACAGTCGACTGCTGCGCGGCGTATTGCAGACGCGACGTGTCGTTGTCCTGCCGCGACACAATCTCCTTGTCCGCCAGTTTTTGGTTGCGGTCGGCAGTCACCTTCAACAGATTTTCGGTGGCTTTCCCCTGTTGCAGGCTGGCCTGCGCCTGCTCGATGGAGGCATTGGCCTGGTCCAGCGCCGCTTTGCCCTGGCGGATCTGCTGTTCCAGTTCGGGAGCTTCAATTTCCACCAGCACCTGGCCCGCGGTCACGCGGTCGCCGATATCCACGTATCGTTTCAGGATGTACCCCGCGGCCCGCGCCAGAATGGGAGCTTCCGTAACGGCCTGAATATTTCCCGGCAGCATCAGGCTGGATTTGACGGACGATCGGGTTACCTTCTGCACCGTGACCAAAGGCTGGCTCTCGCCGGTCGCTTGCGACTCGGCGGCCAGCACCATTTCGCGGCGCTGCCGTGGCAGGTAACCATAGAAATAGCCGGCGGCACACAGCCCGGCCAGCAGCAACAGGAACACCACCAGGACCAGCCCCGACGGTTTCTTCGCGACCGCCGCATGGCCCACCGGGAGCCGCTTCTGATCCTCCAACTGGCGTTTCAGATCTTCGATTTCCGCGCGCAGCCGCTCTTCCTGGGTTTGAGTCTCGTTCATCGCAAGTCCTCGGGCATCGTCATTTCGTCCCGCGTGTACTCATGCTCTTCCTCCACGATCCTTCGTTCATAATCCACCGGAGCTTTGGTGCGCAGCATGCTATACACGATCGGGACAATGAAAAGCGTCGTGACCGTCGCCAGCAGCAGCCCGCCAATGACCGCCCGGCCGAGCGGCGCGTTCTGTTCGCCGCCTTCGCCCAGTCCCAGCGCCATCGGCAGCATCCCGATAATCATCGCACTGGCGGTCATCAGCACGGGGCGGATGCGCGTATGCCCCGCCGACAGCGCCGCCGACCGCGAATCCATTCCTTCTTCCCGCTGATCGTTCGCAAACACCACCATCAGGATACTATTGGCCGTGGCCACGCCGATGCACATGATGGAGCCCATCAGCGATGGAACGCTGAACGTGGTCTGCGTCAGGAAGAGCATCCACACGATTCCCGCCAGCGCTCCCGGCAGGGCCATCAGGATGATGAACGGGTCCAGCCACGATTGGAAATTCACCGCCATCAACAGGTATACCAGAATCACCGCGAACGCCATGCCCAGGCCCAGGCGATAGAACGAACTCTCCATGGTGGTCACCTGTCCGCGCAGATCGATAGTCGTGCCCCGCGGCAGCTTCTTCTCGGCCTGGGCGATGATCTTCTCCACCGCCGAACCGACCGAGCCCAAGTCGCGGCGGTCCACGTTGGCGTACACGTCGAAAACCGGTGTCACATTGTAGTGATTCACAATTTCCGGCGCGATGTTGCGCGACACCGTCGCCAGGTTGGAGAGCAATTGCACGCCGCCGGCCACTGTGCCCGGATTGCCGTACGCCGCCGACGACTGGTTCGGACTCGCGCCGATGGACGTATCGCCTTCGGTCGCGACGCCCGCCGTGGAGGTCGTCGTGGTGGAGTTGACGTTGTTGAGAGGCGAGGTTATGGGCGTGCGCATCACCGCCGCCAGCGAGTCGAGCTTATCCTGCGGCGTCTGCACCGCGACAAAGTAAGTGATGCCGCTGCGCCAGTCCAGCCACTGCGTGGGCGACGTCTGGCTGCTGCCCGTAAGCGAGACCAGCAGGCTGTTGCTCACGTCCTTTTGAGTCAGGCCAACCTTCCCCGCCCGGTCCCGGTCCACGTTGATGTCGATTTCCGGGTAATCCACCACCTGGTGGATATGCACGTCGGCGGCGCCCGGAATGCGCGTCATTTGGGCCTCCAGATTCTCCGCGATCTGGTAATTGGCGGCGATGTTTCGTCCCACAATCTGCACGTCGATCGGCGCCGAAAGCCCGAAATTCAGAATCTGGTTGGTGATGTTCGCGGCTTCGAAGAAAAATATCAGGTTCGGAAACGCCTGGTGCAGCCGTTTTCGCAGACGATCGGTATACTCGGCCGTGGAGCCGTGCTCGTCGGCCTTGAGCGAGATCAGAATATCGCCGTCTCCCGTGCCCAAGGTCGGGTTGTCGCCGAACGCCAGGTTGAATCCGCCATTGGGGATCCCGATATTGTCGATGATGGTGTCGATCTCGCGCGCGGGAATCACTTGCCGGATCTCCCGCTCAATGTTGGCAAAGTACTCTTCGGTGCGCTCCACCCGCGTTCCAGGAGGCGCCTGCGCATGCAGGCGCATCTGCCCCGAATCCACCGTCGGGAAGAAGTCGCGCCCCACGAATCCCGCAAGGCTCAGCGAAGCCACCACGAAAAGACCGAATCCCGTCAGCACCATGCCGCGATGATCCAGGCACCAGTGCAGCAGCGACGCGTAAGACGACCGCATTAGTTCAAACCGGCCGTTGAACAGATAGTGGACCCGCCAGATAATACCCGTTCCGCCGGACGTCTCCCCGTGATCGCCCTGCGCGTACAATTTGACCTCCGGCTTCAGCATGAAATGCACCATGGTCGGGATCAACGTTCGCGACAGGAAGTAGGAGGCCATCATGGCGAACACCACGGCCATCGCCAGCGGAGTGAACAGGTACCGGGCCGCGCCCGTCAGCAGCAGCACCGGCACGAATACGATGCAGATGGATAAAGTAGACACGAATGCCGGCGCGGCAATCTGTTGCGCCCCGTCCAGCACGGCCCGCACCAGCGGCTTCTTCATGGCCATATTGCGGTGCGTATTCTCGATTTCCACCGTGGCGTCGTCCACCAGAATGCCCACGGCCAGCGCCAGCCCTCCCAGCGTCATCACGTTGATGGTCTGGCCCATCATGCTCATCACAATCAGCGAAACCAGAATGGAAAGCGGAATGGAAATGCACACGATGATGGTGCTGCGCCAGCTTCCCAGGAACATCAGGATCATCAGCCCGGTGAGACACGCCGCCGTGACCGCTTCCCGCACCACGCCGTTAATGGCCGCCCGCACAAACAGTGACTGGTCGAACAGTTGGCGGACTTGCAGCGCCGGGGGCAGGCTGGCCAAAATCGCCGGCAGCGCCTTCTTTACGTTGTTGACTACCGCCAGCGTGGACGCCTTGCCGTTGCGCATTACCGTGAGCAGCGCCCCGCGTGTGCCGTTGGTGCGCACGATGCTGGTCTGTATCTGGTAGCCGTCGCGCACCTGCGCCACGTCCCGGATATACACGGTGGCGCCGTTCACCACTTTGACCGGCATGTTGTTCAACTCGTCCAGAATGCGCGGACTGCTGTTCACCCGGATCTGGTAATCCACGTCGCCGATCTTGGCCGTTCCCGCCGGCAGGGTGAGATTCTCGTTCCCAAAGGCGTTCGTGACATCCACTGGAGACAGGCCCTTGGCGTAGAGCTGATCGGGCAGCAGGTCCACCATTACCTGGCGGAACTTGCCGCCGTAGGGCAGCGGCACCGCGGCCCCTTGAATGGTTGCCAACTGGGTGCGAATGAAGTTCTGCCCCAGGTCGAACAGTTCCTGCTCGCTCAGCGTCTTGCTCTCCAGCCCGAGTTGCAGAATGGGCACGCTGGATGCGTCGTACTTGACGATATTGGGCGGCGTCATACCCGGCGGAAAGATGCGCAGCAGAGTCTGGGAAATCGCCGTCACCTGCGCCAAAGCCATCTCCACCTTGGCGTTCGGCTGGAAATAAATGCGGATTACCGAAACCCCGCTATACGACTGCGATTCAATATGCTCGATATCGTTGACGGTGGTGGTGAGAGACCGTTCGAAGAAGGTCACCACCCGTTTTTCCATTTCCTCCGGCGACAGTCCGCCATACGACCACACCACGCTGACCACCGGAATGTCGATATAAGGAAAGATGTCCACGGGCATGGACAAGATCGCCGATGCGCCGAGAATGGCGATCAGCATGGCCACGACTACGAAGGTATAGGGACGCCTAAGGGCGAGTCGAACTATCCACATGCAGGTATATTTGTTCCCGACAGAGAGGAAAAAGCCTCAGGGCTTTTCTCTATAATAAGCCATCGGTGTCCTTAAAGGATGATACCGGAAGGTAGCCCGGCTCTAGCCCTTTCGGGCCATTACCTTGCTACGATTAGACAAAAGGTGGATTCATGCGGCTTTCCCGATTCCTTTGCCTCTCTCTGGCCGCGTCTCCGCTTTGTGCGCAACTGAGCGTGCTCACCTATCAATACGATACCTCCCGCGCCGGAGCCAACCTCAACGAATCGGTGCTCGCCAAGGCGAACGTCACGGTAAATCAGTTCGGCAAGCTGTTCTCGTACCCGGTGGACGGCTACATCTATGGCCAGCCGCTCTATCTTCCCAACGTCGCCATCCCGCAGAAGGGAGTTCACGACGTGGTCTATGTTGCGACCGAGCACGATTCGGTCTACGCATTTGACGCCGACGGCAATTCCGGAGCCAACACCGCTCCTCTGTGGCAGGTCAGTTTCCTGAACGCCGCCGCCGGCGTAACCACGGTGCCGTATCAAGACACCGGTTGCAGCCAGATTGTCCCCGAATTGGGAATCACCAGCACGCCCGTCATCGATCCCGTGGGCGGCGCCCTCTACGTGGTCGCCATGACCAAGGAAATCTCCGGCTCGGTTACCACCTACGTGCAGCGCTTGCACGCTCTCGATGTGACCACGGGCGCCGAGAAGCCCGGAAGTCCCGTGACCATCCAGGCGTCGGTTCCGGGCACCGGCGAAGGCGCAAGCACCGTCGTGTTTCGCGCGGAAAACTACAAGCAGCGCGCCGGACTGGTGCTGTGGAATGGCATTGTCTATACGGCATGGGCATCGCACTGCGACATCGGAGAGTATCACGGCTGGTTGATCGCCTACGATGCGCATGCGCTCAGCCAGACGGCGGTTTACAACAACACGCCCAACGGAAACGAGGCCTCCTTTTGGGCCGGCGGCGCCGCACCGGCCGTGGATTCCTCCGGCAATATCTACCTGGTGGGCGGCAACGGCGCTTTCGATTCCGGCGGCAAAGGCCCCGACTTCGGCGAGAGCTACCTCAAGCTGTCCACCACCGGGGGCCTGTCGATGGCCGACTATTTCACTCCGTTCAACTACGCGAGCCTCAATCCCGCCGATCTCGACGTAGGTTCCGCCGGAGTGGCCCTGCTGGGGGACGAGGCCGGGAGCAGCCAGCATCCTCACCTGATGGTGGGCGCGGGCAAGGAGGGACGCATTTACCTTCTGGACCGCGACAACCTGGGTAAGGTGCAGACGGGGTCGGACAGCCAGATCGTGCAATCCCTGCCTGGTGCGATTGGCGGCCTGTTCGGCAATCCGGCCTACTATAACAAGACCATCTACTTCTGCGGCTCGGGCGACAGCCTGAAGGCCTTTCCCATTTCCGGCGCCAGTATGTCCACGAGTCCGGCGTCGCAAACCGCTGTAAAATTCGGTTCTCCCGGCTGCGTCCCCACCATCTCGGCAAACGGCGCCGCGGGCGGAATTGTCTGGGTTCTGGATCCTTCCGGCCTGCTGCACGCGTACGATGCCTCCAATCTCTCCACCGAGCTGTATAACAGCAACCAGAACAAGACCAGGGACGCACTGGGCACAACCGTGAAATTCTCGGTTCCCGCGGTTGTGAACGCCAAGGTCTACGCCGGCACTACGAACTCGCTGGTCGTATACGGTCTGCTTTCCGGGGTGGCCACTTCCGTCGCCAACGCGGCAAGCGGAGATTCGAGCGCCATCGCGCCTGGCTCCCTTGCCTCAATCTACGGATCCGGGCTGTCGCCATCCATCGGGATTGCGAGCGCCTCGGTTTCCGTCAACGGCATCGCTGCTCCCATCCTCTATGCCGGTCCCAACCAGATCAACTTCCAGGTCCCCTTCGAAGCTTCGGGAACCGCCACCGTCACCGTGATGGCCGGCGGCGTGAAGACGGGAGCAAGCAGCGTGCCGATTGCCAATACTGCGCCCGGCGTCTTCCTGATCGCCGGCCAGGCCGCCGCCGAGAATCAGGACGGTAGCGTCAATACCTCGGCCAATCCGGCCGCGCCCGCCACCGTCATCGCCGTTTATGCCACTGGCCTGGGAGCCGTCGACCCGCCCGTGCCCACAGGCGCGGCCGCT